>OGDV01000020.1_pt1 | contig 129501 bp, 123 predicted proteins | sample 1570511 | NCBI WGS metagenome assembly OGDV01 (sample SAMEA2582179, study PRJEB24529) | metagenome | reverse complement strand
TCTATTCGCCTTTGTCTCTGTATGACAAGACGATACGGTTTTCCTTTCCATTTCTCAACAAGGATGGAATTCAGCTCAAATTCAATACCGTTGATTTCAACAGTTTTCCATCCAGTCAAGGCAAACATGGAATCGTAGAAGGAAGAGCATCTGTTGGCACGAATATAAAAATGCCTGCAATGAGCCTCTACCATATCTACGATTTCCTCCGAGCATGAGCCGCAATCCATGCGGGCACGGGATATATATACTTCTGATGCCTCCAGTCGCTTGAAGATTCTTTCCAAAGTCTCTCTTTGGTTGAAGCGCACGTTTGTGTTGCCGTCTCTATTTTCAATACCGACAATCATGTCGTTAATGACTGCCACACCTGGACTATAGCCCAGGAACTTCTTGTAGGTTGGTTTTGCATCATGCTTCTCTGTTTCAATGAACTGATGGTCAAAGTCAAAATCATACTCTTGACCGGATTTCAATTGACCAGTAGCAAGCAGGGCTTTGATCAATAAGCAGTTCATCTTGTCTGCAGTATTGAAATCATAGGAGTTGCCAGAAGCAGATTTATAGGTGATGTTCTTACAAGTCAGTTCTTCGATAGCACGCAATATGGTGTCTGCGCTGCAAGTGCGAAGAGTTGGATGAAGAGACAAATGTTTCATCAAGTGAGTTGTAACATCCTCAATACATGAGCCGCCACAAAGATATACGCACATCAGAGAGCGTAGAATTTCGCTATATTGATAACCAAACATAGTGCATCTCAATCCCAAGGTGGAATCTATGGTTTGAGCTAAAAGAGCATCAAATTGCTCCATAATAGAAAAAATTCCTCCAAAAGGAGTGAGTTTCTCAGATTTTATTTGTATCTTTGCCATGTCATATTAGAGTTTTGCTTGTCTTCTTTTCGCAACACTAAGGTAAGTGAAAATTCTGACATGGCAAAATCCTGGGCAACTTTTTGTTGCTCAGGCACTTATAAATAATGTTAAACTATAGTGTTGCGGAATTAAGGATATAAAAAAAACTGATGGAAAATAAACAATATAAAGACAACATGAATAAGACGGAGCAAATTATAAAGCGCTCCGTCGATTTCGTCATCGCTGCATGTTGTCTGATATTCTTCTCTCCTTTAGCCATAGCGTATGCTATTGCTATCCGATTAGAGGATGGGCTACCTGTAATCTACCGTCAAGAGCGCATAGGTCTACATGGCAAGCCATTCTTTATCTATAAATTTCGCTCCATGAAGATTGATGCAGAAAAAGATGGTCCTGATCTTCTTGAGATAAAAGGTGATCCAAGGCTCACTAAAGTTGGACGTTTTTTAAGGATGCACCATCTTGATGAGCTTCCACAACTCTGGAATATATTTAAAGGTGACATGGCATTTGTAGGTCCTCGCCCTGAACGTAAATTCTATATCGACCAGATTATGGAGCATGATCCTCGCTATACTTATCTGTATCAGATCCGACCGGGTGCTACTTCTTATGCCACCCTGTATAACGGATATACGGATACAATGCCAAAGATGTTGAGAAGACTGAGTCTTGACCTCTACTACCTGGAACACAGATCCTGGTGGTTTGATGCCAAGATTCTATTCAAAACTATGACGAATATCATGTTTGGCAAAATATTTTAATGAGTAGCTACTTATACATCGTAAGCTACTGACTTTTGCATCATAAATCCCTGACTTTCATATCGTAAGTAACTGACTTTTGCATCGTAAGTCTTTGATTTCCGTCTCGGAAACAACCGACTTCTGGGTGACAGGGTGACAGAGGTGACAGGGAATTCTGAAGATTTACTCTCGCGCGGGCAGGCAGGAACTTTCGGCCTGATTTTTCCTGCCTGCCCGCGTGCGAGGCGAAATGTTGAAAAACTCGTGTCACCCTGTCACCCTGTCACCGTGAACACTGAGCTGAGAATGCGCTGTATAGCTCTCTTGCTATGGGCATAAACTCTCCTGTCTCCGCCTCCGTTGGCTTTCGGAAGTAGAGATCCGTACATTACTGTTTTTGTCGCGACGCCTCCAAAGTAGGTAATAAGGTTCTAATCTGTGTCACACGGTGCAAAGATACAAAAAATAAAATAAATGAGAGTTCCCACAGTGGGAACTCGTAAACGATAATTACTGCTTTTTAAAATCTTTTAAACGATAAAGGCTAAAAAATATATCCGGTACTAGCAAGTTGCAGAAGAATTTGGAGTTAGAAGACACCTTATCTAACTGTTGGGAAGAATCATACCCAACATAGCATATTGACTATATATTGATGGTAACCATTTGTATAGAGAGCAAATCGAATCAAAACAATGATGAACAACCTGTTTGGCAAAATATTTTAGACATCGAACGCTGTGAAAGGTAAAAAAGACGGTTTCGTGACAGTTTTTCCATTTCACAGCTTTTTATTTTGGCACTATTTATATAAAAATCTGTTTTCACGTACAAATAGAAAAGACTCCGCAAAGGGTTTTAAAACTTTTTTTTAAGTTGATGGTAAATTTGTTGCCATTTTATTTTTTTATTTCAGTTTTTTTTAGTACCTTTGCAAACGTTATCCTGAATACAATCTTTTTACCTTAAAGAAAACTAATACCTATTGAATGTAGAGCAGTTGTCTGAGAAGATAGCTGCTCTTGTCTTTTTTATAGCTCCCCATATAATAAATACCGCAAAACATCCGTTTTTATTTATAGAAACAAGTCTTATCACTTGTATAAATCATTACAGAAGAAACAATGGAAACAGAAGTTAAGAAGATTCCTTATCTCAACCTGAAGGCTATCAATGAGCCTTACGAGAAAGAGATAAAGGATGCTATCAACAAGGTGGTCAACAGCGGATGGTATCTGCAAGGTGAAGCCGTAAAGAAGTTTGAGAAATCGTATGCACAGTTTATCGGTACAGAATACTGCATCAGCTGCGCTAACGGGACGGATGCGCTCAAACTGATACTGATGGGGGAACTGGCTATCGGAAAGTTGCAGAAAGGTGATGAGGTAATCGTGCCTGCCAACACTTATTTCGCTACCGTACTTGCCATCAGCAGCGTAGGACTAGCTCCTGTATTGGTGGATGCCAATATCGATACATTACAGATAGATGACCAACTGATAGAAGCCCGAATTACACCGAAGACCAAAGCCATCATGATTGTTCATCTCTATGGCAAACTGGCATGGACTCCGAAGATTGCTGAAATCTGCAAGAAGCATCATCTCTTGCTTTTCGAAGACAATGCGCAGGGATTCGGATGCTCCACTACTCTATCTGATTCTTCTGAAAAACCATCAAAAAGAAGATATACCGGAAATCTTTCGGATGCTGCTGCCCACAGTTTTTATCCTAGCAAGAATCTGGGAGCATTGGGAGATGCGGGAGCTGTAACTACCAATAACAGGGAATTGGCGGAAGCCATCATGTCACTACACGAATATGGAAAGATAGAAGACGGCATCTTCAGATACCAGGGCGTCAACTCGCGCATGGATGAGATTCAGGCTGCGGTACTGAATGTGAAACTGCAATATCCTGAGAACGAACAGAAAGCGAGACACAGACAGATACAGCTATACCTGGAACATCTGGATGACGATATCAAGGACAGATGCATCGCTGCGAAACTCATCTCTCCTGCTCATGAAAATGTTTTCCACGTTTTCCCTTTCCTTACCCCGAAGCGAGACCAACTGAAAGCATTTCTGGCAGAGAATGGGGTGGGCACAAAGATTCATTACTTCTGCCCACCCTATCTGCAGCCATGCTATCCGGAAATGAATCATCTGGAATTTCCGGTAGCCAAGAGAATAGCTGACGAAGAACTGAGTCTGCCTTGCAACTCATCGCTCAACGATGAAGATATCATCAGAGTAAGCAAACTCATCAACCAGTTCTTGGTTTAAAGGTACTGCACTTTGGCACCGATAGAGAGGCCGAAGACATCCCAGAAACCGGCATTGCCGTTACGGTAGAAACGCATAAAGTAGATATCCGTTGTACCCAACTCATAGAAGAACGTAATACTCTTGATACGCTTACGTTTATTGTGCGGAATATCATACTTAAAACGTTCACCCAAGGCGATATTTGGACGGACTCTGGTAGAGAACGGATAGTAGCCGCTTTCATACTTGGTAGGCTGCTTAGTCCAGAAATCATGTCCGAACACCGTATTGAAATACAGGCTGCACTCCAGCGGTTCAAACCACCAGCCCTTACCGATATTGCGACGCCAAGGAATGAAATTTTCCTTGAGCGTCATGGTAAACTTCTCATCGTCAGAACTGAACTTCGGGATGTAGCCAAACAAGAGCTGCGTTTCCCACTGGCGGCGCTTACCATATTCCCATCCGATACCCAGCGAAATGATACCCATATTGCCACAGGTCTGAATGATGCCACTAGTAGGTATCAGCAAATCCCAATGCTTACGGTAGCGCATAATGCGGCGGTCATATCGGGTCAGTTTGCCATCCGCCAACACCAGAGTATCATGAACGATACTATCCTTCAGTTCCAACTCCTCACTTTTCCCGGTAACCTCATCGGCAGCATGAACCTGTACAGAACCTGCAGCAAGCAAGGCTCCCAGAATGAATATATGCTTAAAACTCAATAATTTCATAACGATAATCTTTTGGAGTAATGGTGAATATATAGTACTGATGCTTAGCGGCATTGGCCACCTGATAATAGATGATACCATCGCCATAAATGTCATTTTGCTCGGTATGATGACCATGACCGTAAAGACAGCACATCAAACCTGGGAACTGATGCGTATAAAAATTGAAGACCTTAGCTACATTATTATTAAACTGCTCTGAATAAGGGGCAGCATGCATACAGACAACGGTACGCGAAAAGTCATCTGCATCTGCCTTAACCTGCTCTTCCATGAAATCGAAATTAGGTACAGGGCGGGAATAGTCAAACTCTATGGCATTGGTATTGAGACAGACAAACTTTACCTTACCGGCAATGAAACTGAAATCCGGATTACCAAAGATTTTCTGATAAGACTGGTTACCTGTTCCCAAACAGTCATGATTACCCAGCAGAGCCACGAAAGGTATCTTCAACTTCTGAAGATGGTCACGGGTACACTGAAACTCACGGGTAGCACCGAAGTCGGTAAGGTCTCCACAATGAATCACGAAATCGAGGGAATCACTCCGGCGATTGATATCATTAACCTCACTCTTCAAATCATCCAACCACTGGTGGGAATCGCTGATCATAGCAAAACGGATTGTATCTTTCGACTTTACTGCAGCCTCAATCTTCTGAATATTGGTAACATTCAGATTTCTATCGCCGTCGATTTGCACATCATACGGATGAACATCGAAGACGGTATTGCAGGATGCCACCATACAGAGACAACAGGCAGCCAGGATATAGGGAATAATTTTATGCATTCTTGTCTTATTATCTTTAAAAACTCTTTTTTATAACTCTCAAATACTACTTTTTCTTCTTTTTCAACCTTGCATAGAAACCTTGCAACCTGCCAGGCTGACAACCGGCATCGAGCAGTTTCTTCAAATCACGATAGGCTTCGTCTTTTCTTCCAAGCAGAATCAGGATGTCTACATGATTGAAAGCAAAATCCTCATTACCGGCATCCAACTCCATCGCCTTGGCGTAATCAAACTCTGCCAGCTCAAGCATACCCCTCTCCTTCTCCATACCACCTCTTGCAGCATAAGCCATCGCACTGTCAGGGTACTGCTCTATCAGACTGTTAATGCCATCGTAAGCCTCGGTATAATGCTTATCTTTCTCATTGAGCAAAGCCAGACCGAGTTGCGCCTGGAAGTTGCCAGGAACAAGTACCAGAAGATTCTGATAATCGAGACGCGCAAAGTTATAACGGAGCAACTTCTCATTGACAAAGGCACGATAGAACAAACCGGCGATATTGGTATTGTTCAGAAAGAGTACCTTATCAAGATCATCCTTGGCATATTGCCATTGCTCCAACTGGATATTCCAAGCAGCCTTTTTCAGTCGCAGATTGATACTGTCGGGATGATATGCAAGCACTTCTGTAGCCTTGGAGAGTGAATCGCGCAAGGCTTTATTCTGAGCAGCACGTGCCTTGTCGGCATCTACGTTCTGCGCAGATACAGACAAAGAAACCACCGATGCCAATAATAATGTATAAAAACTTTTCATGGTGCAAAGTTAAGAAGACTTTTGCAAACTGCCAAATAAAAAACTATAAAACTTATTTGAGCTTACAAAAAGAACTAAAATTCAGAAAGACAGGACAATCAACAAGAAAAGCCTTAAGAGAAAGAAACATTCCTCTTAAGGCTTTTATCAAGAAAGCATCTGGATAGAAAATTCACCCAGCGCCGAAAAATCCATTTACAGATTAAGCATTCTTAATCCAGTTAACGATCCATGCGCCAACCTCAGTTGTGCCATACTGAGCACCACCCTCAACCTGAATTTCAGGTGTGCGGACATTGGCATCGAGAGAAGCATCTACTGCCTTGCGGATCAAGGCGCCCTCCTCGTTCAAACCGAAGTGCTCCAACAACATAGCTGCAGAAAGAATCTGAGCTACCGGGTTAGCCAGGTTCTTGCCAGCTGCCTGTGGCCATGAACCATGAACAGGCTCGAACAATGGTGTGTGCTCACCGAGAGAGCTAGATGGCTGCAAGCCCATAGAACCGGTGATGCAAGAAGTCTCATCGGTCAGGATATCACCGAAGGTATTCTCTGTAACGATAACATCGAAGAATGTAGGCTCAGTCAATACGCGCATAGAAGCGTTGTCGATGAACATATAATCGGTGTTTACCTCAGGATACTGTGGCTCCATCTCCTTGGCAATCTGACGCCAGAGACGAGAAGATGCCAATACGTTTGCCTTATCTACTACTGTCAGGTGCTTGTTGCGCTTCATGGCAAACTCGAAAGCTACCTTCAGGATGCGCTCAATCTCAGGACGGGTATAGATATCTGTATCGTATGCCTTATCATTATCCTGATACTTCTCACCGAAGTACATACCGCCAGTTAACTCGCGGATAACTACGAAGTCAGCACCCTTCAGGAGTTCATCCTTCAATGGTGACTTGTGGAGCAGGCAATCGAATGTAGCTACTGGGCGAACATTGGCGAAGAGGCCCAACTTCTTACGCATAGCGAGCAAGCCCTGCTCAGGACGAACCTTGGCTGTAGGGTTGTTGTCGAAACGTGGGTCACCAACGGCTGCGAAGAGTACAGCATCAGCATCCATACAAGTTTTGAAGGTCTCCTCTGGGAATGGATCACCTACCTCGTCAATAGCGTGAGCGCCGCAGATAGCTTCGTTGTAAGTAAACTCGTGGTTGAACTTCTCTGCAATGGCCTGCATAACTGCTACGCCCTGCTTCATAATCTCTGGTCCGATACCATCACCGGCGAGAACTGCAATGTTTAATTTCATCTTATCTGATTTTTTAATTGTTTTATTGTTTATAACCTTCGGAGATATTTTCATAATCTTCGGAGATAATTTCGTAATCTTCGGAGATATTATTCCATATCCAGATTTCGAGGCGATACAGCCTGTTCGTCGCTCTTATCTGCCTCATACATATTAATCATCTTCAGCGTTGCCTTGATAGCGGCTTCTGTCTGGTCGGCATCCAAGCCTCGGGTACGCCAGATACGGTCACCTTCACGCCAGGTGATGACGGTCTGAACGAGGGCATCGGTACGACCACCAGGTGGGATGGTTACCTGATAGTTGTCGAGCTTAGGGAAGGTTTTGCCGAGCTTCACCTTGTAGATATTGCGGAGGGCTTTCACGAAGGCATCATACTGACCATCACCAGAGCTACGGTCTTCATACTCCTTACCCTCTATTTCTACCTTCACGCTGGCGATAGGCTTCAAACCGTAGGAGGTTGATACCATGTAACTTACCAGTTTCACCTTATCCTCTGGAGCTCCATGCTTCAATACATCGCTCACGATGTATGGCAGATCGTCCTGGGTTACCAGTTCCTTGCGGTCGCCGAGTTCTGTGATTCGCTTGGTCACCGCCTTGGTCTGCTCAGGCGTCAGTTCCAATCCCAGTTCATTGAGGTTCTGCACGATATTCGCCTTACCAGAGTTCTTACCCAATGCATACTCACGATGTCTGCCGAAACGCTCAGGTACCAGGTCGTTGCAATAAAGCTTGTCCTTGTTGTCACCATCGGCATGCACACCTGCTACCTGGGTAAAGACGTTGTCTCCTACTACCGGAGTATTCGGAGCCACGGCAATGCCACTATATCCTTCAACCAATCGGGAAATATCGTTCAAACGGTCTTCCTTAATATTGGTCTTTGCCTCGAACATGTCTTTCAGAATCACCTGAACACTTGCCAATGGTGCATTGCCACAACGCTCACCCAGACCATTCACGGTAACGTGAAGACCCTTGGCGCCGCTCAATACGGCAGCCAGCGAGTTGCTCACAGCCAGATCGTAGTCGTTATGGGCATGGAAGTCGAAGTGAGAATCCGGATAACGGCGCACCATCTGGCGCATATACTCCACACACTGCAATGGGTTCAGAATACCCAACGTATCAGGAAGAAGGAAGCGCTTGATAGGCAGTTTTACCAACTCATCCATCATCATGAAGAGATAGTCACGGCTGTCACGCATACCACTCGACCAGTCCTCCAAGTAGAGATTCACGATGAATCCCTTGCTCAAAGCATAGTCGATGGTCTGCTTAATATGAGCGAGATGCTCCTCAGGCGACATCTTGAGTTGCTGGGTGCAGTGCTTGTAGCTACCCTTAGCCAAGAGGTTGATGACATGACCGCCGCATTCAGCAATCCAATCCACACTCTTGTTGTTATCCACGAATCCCAATACCTCAACGGAATCCAGTTTACCTATAGTCTTAGCATAACGGCAAATTCGAGCGACAGCATCCTTTTCACCTTCTGACACACGCGCTGAAGCCACCTCAATACGATCTACATTGATGTCGTGCAACAGCATTTTTGCTATCATCAACTTCTCGTGAGGAAGGAAACTGACACCATTGGTCTGCTCGCCGTCGCGCAGCGTACAGTCCATGATCTCAATCTCCTTGATGCGGGAATTATCTCTCTTTGCGTTAACGTTCATAATTACTTGTTTTTAGCTTCCCAAGCCTCAACCTTGTCGCGGTTCTGAACGAGGAAGTCTACATCGTCCAAACCATTCTCCAAACAGTGTTTCTTGTAGCCGTTGATTTCGAAGTGCTCGCTCTTGCCGGTAGCAAGATTGGTCACGGTCTGGTTAGGAAGATCTACCTTCACCTCTGTCTTGTGATCCTTGTCGATGCTCTCGAAGAGTTCCTTCAGGAATTCCTCGCTTACTACTACTGGCAATACGAGGTTGTTCAACTCGTTGTTCTTGTGGATATCAGCAAAGAAAGAGCTGATGACTACACGGAAGCCTGCACCTGCGATAGCCCAGGCAGCATGCTCACGGGAAGAACCGGAACCGAAGTTCTTGCCAGCTACGAGGATGACACCACTGTAAGATGGGTCGTTCATCACGAAGTCTGGCTTTGGAGTTCCGTCGGCATTGTAGCGCCAGTCGCGGAAGAGGTTGTCGCCCATGCCCTCTTTATCGATGGCCTTGAGGAAACGGGCTGGGATGATCTGGTCTGTATCTACATTCTCCAAAGGAAGAGGAATGCAGCTTGATGTAATTACATTGAATTTCTGTTTCATCGTTGTTGTAATGTTTAATTTTTAATGTTTAGTGTTTACTTGATTGGATCGTGATTGACAGTTATAAGGCGAAGCCCAACTAATCACTAATCATTAATCACTATTTACATAAACTCTCTTGGGTCGGTAATCTTACCTGTAATAGCGGCAGCTGCTGCTATATATGGACTGGCAAGGATGGTGCGGGAACCTGGTCCCTGACGACCCTCGAAGTTACGGTTGGAGGTACTTACAGAGTACTTGCCTGCAGGAATCTTATCATCGTTCATTGCCAGGCAGGCAGAGCATCCAGGCTGACGGATTTCGAAGCCGGCAGCCTCAACAATCTTATCAATTCCCTCTTCACGTATTTGTTTATCAACCAACCATGAACCTGGTACAAGCCAAGCAGTTACACCATCTGCCTTCTTCTTTCCTTTAACAAGAGAAGCGAAAGCACGGAAGTCTTCAATACGACCATTGGTACATGCGCCCAAGAATACATAATCGATAGGATGACCCTCGAGTTTCTCGCCTGGCTGGAAGCCCATGTAGTTGAGGCTCTTCTTGAAACCAGCCTGCTCTTCCTCAGGAATCTCATCGAGAGTTGGGATATTCCCGGTAATGCCGATACCCATACCTGGGTTGGTACCATAGGTGATACGTGGTTCGATATCCTTGGCGTCGAAAGTCAACTCCTTGTCGAAGACAGCATCATCGCCACTCTTCAAGGTCTTCCAGTAAGCCACAGCCTTGTCCCACTCTTCACCCTTAGGTGCATATTCACGACCCTTGATGTACTCGAATGTTGTCTCATCAGGAGCTACGAAACCACCACGGGCACCCATCTCGATAGAGAGGTTACAGAGGGTAAGACGGCCTTCCATAGACATATCCTTCACTACATCGCCACTGTACTCAACGAAGTAACCGGTAGCACCTGAAGTAGTGAGCTGGCTCATCAGATAGAGAGCAACGTCCTTGGCTGTAACACCCTTGCTGAGCTTACCGTTGATGCTGATACGCATAGACTTTGGCTTGCTCTGGAGAATACATTGTGAAGCCATCACCATCTCGACCTCAGAAGTACCGATACCGAAAGCTACGGCACCCATGGCACCATGGGTAGAAGTATGAGAGTCGCCACAAACGATGGTCATACCTGGAAGAGAAAGACCCTTCTCAGGACCAACCACGTGGATGATACCATTATCCTTTGTGTTCATGGCAAAGTGAGTTACGCCGAAATCAGCGGTATTCTTTGCCAAGGTATCTACCTGCTTCTTTGAGATAGGATCCTCGATTGGTTTATCCTGATCGTGAGTAGGAGTATTGTGGTCAGGCATACAGAAAATCTGGTCTGGACGGAACATCTTGAGTCCGCGTGCTCGCATACCAGCGAATGCCTGAGGTGATGTTACTTCGTGACAGTAGAGACGGTCGATGTAAAGCTGTGTAGGACCGTCCGGAACAATCTGGACAACGTGCTTGTCCCAAATCTTGTCGAATAATGTATTCATAATATTCTATTTATTATATATTTATCTGAACTATACTTTATCTTACCTTGAACTTGTTGATGCAATCGATGTAAGCCTCAACAGAAGCCGTAACGATGTCGGTATCTGCACCGAAGCCATAATATACATGACCATCGTATTCTACCTGCATGTGAACCTTGCCCACATCATCAGAGCCCTTGTCGATAGCCTGGATGGTGAACTCCTTGAGGTTCATCTCCTTGGTGATGACCTTCTTGAGAGCATTGATAGCAGCATCTACCGGACCATTACCAGATGATGCAGCCTCAAACTTCTGACCTGCAATATCAAGACCGATACTTGCCACGCTCTTCACGCCCTTACCTGTAGTAACCTGCAACCAGTCGAGCTGAACACCATGCTTATCAGCAGAATCAGCACCGGCAAGCATCAAAACATCCTCATCGGTAACTTCCTTCTTCTTATCAGCCAGTTGGAGGAACTTCTTGTAAATCTTGTCGAGCTTCTCCTCATCATTAATCTCTACGCCATTGACATGGAGACGGTACTTCAATGCAGCACGACCAGAACGGGCTGTCAATACGATAGCATTGTCATCCAATCCCACATCCTTAGGATCAATGATTTCGTAAGTCTGAACATTCTTCAAGACACCATCCTGATGGATACCGGAAGAATGAGCAAATGCATTGCGACCCACGATAGCCTTGTTTGGCTGGACAGGCATATTCATCAGGCTGCTCACCATGCGTGAGGTAGGAATAATTTTAGTGGTATTGATGTTGGTATCAATATTGATATGCTTGTGACACTTCAGAATCATGGCAATCTCTTCGAGCGAAGTATTACCTGCACGCTCACCGATACCATTGATGGTAACCTCAACCTGGCGTGCACCATTCAAAACACCCTGCAGGGTATTGGCAGTAGCCATACCGAGGTCGTTATGACAGTGGGTAGAAAGGCGTGCCTTGTCAATGCCATCAACATGCTCCATGAGATACTTGATTTTGTCACCATATTCATCAGGCAGACAATAACCTGTAGTATCAGGAATGTTCACTACAGTAGCACCCGCCTTGACAACAGCCTCTACGACACGAGCCAGATACTCATTATCGGTACGGCCTGCATCCTCAGCATAAAACTCTACGTCCTCAACATACTTTTTAGCATACTTGACAGCAGCTACAGCACGTTCGATGATTTCCTCGCGGGTAGAATTGAACTTATACTTGATATGACTGTCGCTGGTACCGATACCGGTATGGATTCTCTTATGCTTGGCATACTGCAAAGCCTCAGCAGCACAATCAATATCTTTTTCTACGGCACGGGTAAGTGCACAAATAGTAGGCCAGGTTACAGCCTTAGAGATTTCTACCACTGAATTGAAGTCGCCCGGACTTGATATAGGAAATCCAGCCTCAATTACATCCACGCCCAACTGCTCCAGTTGCTTTGCCACCTGAATCTTCTCAACTGTGTTCAACTGACATCCCGGAACCTGTTCGCCATCGCGGAGGGTCGTGTCGAAAATGTATAATCTGTCACTCATATCATTAAAATTTTAAATTTACACCTTATTATATATATAAGAGCTACACATTCAGAACGCACTACGTTTATATAGCAATCCGTGCAGAAGCATCAGATAAAGTAAAAAGCCTTCCCCCACTCCATAGACGGAAGTGTAGAAAGGCTTTTAATATCTTAAGCGATGAACTATACGCACACCTTATCACTTCCGCCCACAAACTGCAGTCGAAGTCGAATAATAATGCCTGTAATGTTCAACAATGTTGTTCTCATATCTATCATATTATGTTATATTCTTAAATTCGCATGCAAAGATAACACTTTTATTTGATACTAGCAAACAATTTATAACTTTTTTAATAGAAATGATAACAAATTCCTACAATCTTATTGTTTTTTTACCCAAAAACGTTAATCCTGTGCAAGAATTTGGCGAAAAAGCCAGTTTTTGAGTGAAAAAAATGACAAACTCTAACCTTAGAAAGGCAGATTCTCTGCAGGCGGCGGTGGTAGCGGACTACCATCCTGCCCTCCACCATTCATCCTTGAGCCTACAATCTCACCACCTTCCTCAACAGGTGCTGCTGCAGCATCCTGCGGATCCTGGAATCGGGTAAATTCTCCACGGAAGTTCAGGAGAACATCTCCAACAGAGCCCTTACGGTGCTTGGCAATGATAATCTGTGCCATACCATGAAGGTCATTACCCTTTTCATCCTGATAGATATGATAATATTCCGGGCGGTGAACGAAAAGCACCATATCGGCATCCTGCTCGATGGCACCGGATTCACGGAGGTCACTCAACTGAGGTCGCTTTCCTTCCAAACCTTCACGGTTCTCTACATTACGGGAGAGCTGCGAAAGAGCAAGCACAGGAATATTCAGCTCTTTGGCAATACCTTTGAGCGAACGGGAGATGGTAGATACCTCCTCCTGACGGCTACCAAACTTCATACCATTGGCATTCATCAGCTGGAGATAGTCGATCATCAACAGTTTAACACCCTTTTCCCTTACCAGTCGGCGCGCCTTGGTACGGAGTTCGAAAACAGAAAGACCAGGCGTATCATCAATATAAATAGGTGCACCTGTCAGTTTTCTCAGTTTTTTATCCAACCGCTCCCATTCTGGCTGTTCCAATTGTCCGTTCAGTATTTTTTTACCCGAAATCTCGCAAACATTCGAGATGAGTCGGTTCACCAACTGAACGTTATTCATTTCCAGAGAGAAGAATCCGATAGGCACATCATAATCTACCGCCACATTCTTGGCAATACTCAATGCAAAGGAAGTCTTACCCATGGCAGGACGACCGGCGATAATCACAAGGTCGGACGGTTGCCAACCTGATGTCATATCATCCAACCCACGATAACCCGTAGGAATACCGGTAAGACCACCCGAGTTCTGAGCAGCACGCTGCAAGATGGCAACGGCCTCCTTTACAACCGGATCAATCTGTGTATAATCCTGCTTCATATTGTTCTGCGAAAGCTGGAAGAGTTCACCTTCAGCTTTCTGCATCAGTTCATCCACATCCACACCTTCTTCATACGCCATCGTCTCGATGTCGCCGGCATAATGAATCAGCTGGCGCTGCATATATTTCTGCGCCAGGATACGGGCATGCGACTCTACATGGGCAGCCGAAGCCATGCCTGCAGAAATATCCATGAGATATTGTGCTCCTCCCACCTTATCCAGTTCGCCAGTCTTGGCTAACTGATCGGCAAGAGTCATGATATCCACAGGCCGTTCCTCCATGTTCATCACCTGGATAGCCTGATATATTCTCTTATGACGCGGGTCATAAAAAGTATCCGGCTTGAGCAACTCCGACACCACCGAAAAGGCATCAGAATCTATCATCAAGGCACCGAGTACCGCCTGCTCCACATTCACAGCCTGCGGCTGCAAATGGGCGTAGGTTGGATCTATCTGTACCTTATTCTTATTTTTATTATTCTCCGCCATCGTTATTGTTTTTTCCTTTCCTCGAAAACTTTTTTTGTTATAAATTCCAATTCTATAGGCGCAATACCACGATTATCGAGCCAATCTCCCATCTCGAGCAGACCGAATGCATCTATATCTTCCTTAGGGGAAAAAGCTGCATGACCAGATGCTTCATCCAAAAATCTGATAGCTGCAGTTCCTCCCTTTTTCACGAGAACGCAGAGTCCATAATAGAAAAATTTCATAGCCTCCCATCTGTGGTCTTGTGGCTTGGAAACTTTGCTCACCATCGCAGATAACATTTTCATGAACATGCGTTCCTTATCATCCTTATCCATATCTGTCATGTCTGAACTCAATATTTCCCTGATTTCATTATCATCACTATTTTGCAGATAAGGTTCTATTAAAGCCATTGCATGGTCAATGTTTTTATCGCCTTCCGATTCAGAAAAGAGCAAAGAGAAAGCCAGTCTGCATTCAACCTGTTCTTCCTTAGGATACTGTTCATCCATCTGGAAAGCCCATTCCAAAGCCTCTTTATAATGATGGAGTTTCAATAAGAGATCGGTCTTTTTCAGCTTGAGCTTAAACTGCTTACTCTCATCTGATTCTTCTTTAATCAAGCAATTCAATGTTATTAAAGCCGCCGGGTCTTTTATTTCTTCTTCTATTTCTAATTTCAACTCCGTGGCAGCCTTATAAGTTGGGCTTGTTTTCTTAATCACATAGAGATGTTCAAGCGCTTCATCATATTTTTCCTCCGATTTGTATGCCAATGCAAGCATCATATGCTCTTCGTCGGTATATTTTTCCAGATTACGCAAAATCTTGCTAACAAAGGCATAGTCACCTCTTTTAGCAGAGAAACGGGCCAGCGACAGGCGATACTTGTCATATTCCGGTTTAGCAAACAGTCCCGTAGTAAAGAAAGGAATTTCCTTCTGCACTTCGAAAGGATTATCAAATGCCTTCCTCATTGGAGAGAGAGTATAGAAACGGTAGAGGTCCTGCACATAGCGATGACGAACCCTGATTGCACGTTTCTTCTTTTCCTCTTCAGAGAGATTCTCTTCATGTTCCATTACCGAATCAAGCAGTGTGACATTTTCAGAATCCTTTGCTTCTGTAGAATCAGTCTCATCCTCTACTGGCTCTTCGGTATTCTGCTCTTTTTCCACCTCATCTTCTTCGTCATAAAAAACAGGACCAGACACCATATTTTCCGGAGCAACATCCAATGATTCAATAAATTCCTTAGATGCATTATTCAATGAAAGAATGATGCTATACAGATCGGTATCACACATAGAGGCACCTCTCAAGAGATTGTTGATGAAATTGCGATGCTGTTTCATCGTAACCCGAACATTCTTGAGCGTAGAATTACGGACATAGAAAGGAACAAACCAATTATAGAGTGAATGGAAATGACCGAAGCTCTTCTGGTTGGCAAACTGATGATAATAGACATCAACTCCTATATCTTCTGAATTCAACATATAGTCGAAGGCTCCCTTAAGGGCATCATCAGGATTCTCCCCATCTGCAGAGAAGCAATTAAGTCCCAATTCACCCGTTTGGTCTATCTTTTCGGCCAAATCCTGAGTAAAAGAAGTGAGCATGGTCTTCACCACGGAATGCATCATCTCCTTGCTATCCTTTTTACTTGTAAGACATAGACGCATCTGGCGTTGGAGATCAACACAGGCTGCCAAAAATTCATCATCCATGATCAAACCAGCAGCAGAATCCCAATATTTCTGTTTTTCACCCGAATTGGTTATTGCAGAGAAAACAAAACCCACCAAAGCTCGCTGGCGAACACTGCAAGTACTGTCGTCAGACTTGATTAAGCGCATCAAGACTGCAAGTCTAGGGGCATCCATGAATACAGAGCATGACAATGAAACAGCCGAAACTATCATATTGATGGTATATGGATCTACCAAATCGGAAGCGATGATATCAAGAATATCCTTGACAAAATCATCATTCCATTCATCAGTTGTCAAAATATAAGAAAACACCATATTGCGATAAGCATTAAGCTGCTCTTGTATCTTTTGTCTTTCCTCGTCTATCTGTTCTTCAGACAAGTCTACCCTCAAATTTAGCATAGCTTCATCTGTAGCAAATTTCTCAAAGGTTTCCTGTACCTCATCAAAACTTGTCAGATTCTGAGCTCTTTTGCGAAGTGCAACAAATGTAGACTCATTAGCCAAAATCCATTCGTGGCGCATTTTACTATAGAGCGTGTCTATATCCATATCCAAATCTGAAGCAAGATCATAAAGTTCCCGATGTTTAAGTTTGCCATCTATATAATCATGATATAAAGCATCATATCTTTGTTCAATTTCCGCTATTTCTGGCAGACATGGCTCCAAACCCACTTCCTGGTCAATAATCTTGCGAATTGCCTCTATTCTGGATATCATAGTGACATTTTCATGCGAAAACTTTGTCCAGCTAAAATCTTCTTTTTTCATAAGCCGCTTATTTTTGTGCTACAGCCAGGTCACGACGTCTTGGTTCCATAGCATGTTCATATTTAAGTTTTGGAAGATTACTGATGGTTTTAGCATCGGCACCCGTATATTTTGTGATGATACTTGCATAATGCTGTACCCCACGACTGTTTATGCTATCAACAGCAATATTATACGCCTTGATAAACTTTGCAACTTGGTCTTTACGGCGCGGCTCTGAAAGTATTTTCTTGCGGAAAGCCACAACACCTAACTGCAAGTTCTTATCTCTGCTGTCAAAGAGTTTTACATGCTGTTCAAGTCGGGCTTTGGTTGCTTGAGGTTCTGGCAGCAACATGGCATCCATCTCGTTGTTAAGCAACATACGCAGACGGATGTTCAAATCGTTGATTTGAACCTTATAAGCATCATATTTAGGCTTACCGCTATCGATTGCTAAAGTAGCCAGATAATCAGTTGCAGAGTAGCGGGTCATTGCCACCATCTTATCTGACAGTTGTTTCAGTTCGGATATACGCGAACGCTTATTGGTGATAAACTGCCAATAAAGATTGGTAGAAATAGGGTACGTCAAAGCAGTACCCCGTTTCTCTATATGATGAGCACGAATCAGATCGGTCACGGCTCCCTCTACGCGCTTGCGCTCGATAGCAGTATCACAATCCATTTGTGCAGTATATCTACGCAAATGTACGTCTACACCTTGCTGCTGGAAGATACTGTCATCACATGCCAGAAAGATTGGCAGGCAGTCCATTGTTGGCATCACCGCTATCTTCAGCGCAGCACGGTCTAGGCTATCCAATCTAGCCTTTTCCTTCTTGCTCAAGCGATGACGTTCTGCTTCCGACTTGCCACATCCTGCAAATCCTATAGCCAGCAAGAGCATCAAGGCTGCAAACGTTTTGAACTTATTCATTATCTATCCTTTAATCATTTGTTATTCTACATAGAGAACCAATCCCTTCAAATATTCACCTTCCGGATGATAAATATTGATAGGATGGTCGGCAGGCTGGTGCAACTGGTGCAAGATGCGAACCTTTCTTCCAGCCTGCGCTGCAGCAGTAAACACAGCATTGCGGAACTGATCCTTCGTAACCACCTGAGAGCAACTGAAGGTAAAAAGGATGCCGCCCTTCTTAATACGCTGCAAGCCCTTTACGTTCAGGCGGGTATAGCCCTTCAACGCATTGCGTAAAGCCGCACGGTGCTTGGCAAAAGCAGGAGGATCAAGAACTATCAGATCATACTGCTGGTCATGTTCATCAAGATACTTGAAGGCATCTTCGCAGATAGCCTCATGGCGTGCATCTTCAGGGAAATTGAGCGCAATATTCTCATTGGTCAATTCTATCGCCTTGGCACTGCTGTCTACGGAGTGAACAGCCTTAGCCTCGCCTCTCATCGCATAAACAGAAAAACCGCCGGTATAGCAGAACATGTTGAGCACGCTCTTACCCTTGGCATAATGCTCGAGCAGCGAACGGTTCTCACGCTGATCTACGAAGAAACCCGTTTTCTGACCACGCAACCAGTCGATATGGAATTTCAGTCCATTCTCTACAGCAACATCGTCAGCATCACCTCCGAGTATAAAGCCATTTTCCTGTCTGAGGTCAGCCTTATACGGTAAGGTTGTCTCACTCTTATAGTAGATATTCTCCAGTGCTTCGCCCATCACCTTCTTCAAGGCTTTGGCTATCTCCATGCGGCAAACATGCATACCCACACTGTGAGCCTGCATGACAGCAGTAGGACCATAGCAGTCGATAACAAGTCCCGGCAAGTTATCGCCCTCACCATGGACCAAGCGATAAGTAGTATTGGATGAATTACCGGCAATACCCAAAGCGAGTCTCATTTTATATGCCGAATCCAATCTGGCACACCAGTACTCCTCATCAATCTCAATATCTCTAAAAGAAAGAACACGTACAGCGATAGAACCGATCTGATAATGACCTATAGCAATGAATTCACCACTACGGGTAAACACTCTCACAATGTCGCCCTCCTCTATGCCTTCATCCATTGTCTGGATAGCACCCGAGAAGATCCATGGATGAAAACGCTTGAGCGATTCTTCCTTACCTTTCTTTAAATATACGCTTTTATACATATTTTTATATATGAAGTTTCTTACGATTATCAATTTCTATTCCTTACCACCTTATATCATACCCTGAGTTCATCGAGCTCGTAATCGCCTGTAGTAGACAAACGCTTAAATTCCTCATACAGATTAATGCAGCACCAGGCATCTGTAGCTGCATAGAGAGCCTGCGATTCCTTCAAATCGCTAGCCTCCCAATTGCTCAACCGTTGCGCCTTGCTGATTTTCTGGTGAAACAGGTTAGCATACAGTTTCTGCAGACTCATGTCTGCGATACCAAAGTTCTTTGCAACATCCTGCAACTCGATAAAGTAACCAGCCTTAAAAGCAGCTCGCTTATGGAGCTGCAGCAAGTCATCGTGCCAGGAAAGTCCTACTTTTGGCACGGTGGTATCTTCGAGCAAGCGAATGATGGCAGGAGTCATGCCCGTATGATGCAGGCGGAAGAGATAACATGTATCATGTGTACTCACCTGCAACAACGAAACATGGTAAGCCTGACCACGCTTGAATGATGGGCGCGTTTCAGTATCCACGCCCAGTATATAATGGCTAAGTAGGTCATTAACAGCCGCTTCTGTATCTTCAGGCTTGTCAACGACTACGATTTTGCCAGGAAACAAAGCTCTTGGCAAATTCGTGATTGCCGCCTTGTCGAAACTAGTGAAAATAATCTTCATTATACTTTTTATTCTTTACAAGTTGCAAAATTAGAAAAAAAAGATGAGAAAAAGAATTGTTTTCTCAATTATTTTCGCTAATTTTGCAGATAAATTATTCAAAAATATATAAAATGGCTAAAAAAAGAACTGAAAAAAAGACCAAAACCTTTAGCGAAGCTATTGGTTTACAGTATATTTTCAACAATACTATCACTGACTTTTTCATAGGATTAGCCTTGGTAGTCATTGCTGTGGTTATCATCATCGCTATGATCTCCTTTCTCAACACAGGAGCCAATGACCAGAGTTTGCTCGAAAATCTGAAGCCGGGCGAATGGACCAACACGGAAAAACAGTTTCAGAACTACTGCGGATCCTGGGGAGCCATTGTATCCTATTGGCTCATTGTCATCAATTTCGGATTTCCAGCCTTCTTGCTCCCATTCTTTGTCATCATGGTGGGATTGCAGATGATGCATGCCTACAAGCTGAACCTGTGGAAATGGTTCTTCTGCATGATTGTGATCATACTATGGATGTCGGTAACCTTTGCCAAGTTCATCGCACCTATCATGCCAAGCCTCATCTTCAATCCGGGCGGAAAGCACGGACTCTTTGTCGTGCAGAATCTGGAGAACATCATGGGTCCTCCAGGACTTACTGCCATTCTTTTCTTCGTGGCGGTAGCATTCCTCACCTATCTCACCACTGAAACTATTACGGTTATCAGAAAAGCACTCAACCCTATCGGTTATATATCAAATAAGGTGAAATTTGAGATTACTAACCATGGAAAGAACAGGAAAGATACGGAAGCTATCGACGAGGTATACGCCAACGCAGCATATGGTCCTGGCACAGAGGATGAGAAAGAAGAATATAAGGAAGAAGAACCTGCCAAAGTCATCGACCTGAATCTGGATCCGGACCAGACTTTCGCAAACCCGGACACACCTTCTACGTCTGTTGAGTCAGAGGCAGACGGACAGGAAGCTACAGGAACAGAAGGTGATACAGACAAAGATGAAACCATCGCTATAGCCAACGGCACGCAGAACGAGAATATGTCATTCATTGCACGTCAGCGCGAACTCCGTACAAAACGGGCTGAACAGGAAGCATTGGAAAAGCAAGCTGCCGAGGCTGCTGCAGCTTCTGAGCATATAGGTATGGACATCTCTGTAGCCACAGCCGACGAGAAGGCTACAGGCAACACCTTGAGCAATGCAGAAGTACTGAATACTCCGATCAATCCGAAGGAGCCGTTCACCAGATATAAATATCCGGTACTCAACCTTCTGAAGAAGTATGAGGATGACGGCGTATCCATCGATGAGGAAGAGCAGCGCGCCAACAAAAACCGCATCATCGAGGTGCTGGGCAACTTTGGCGTACAGATCAAAACCATCCGTGCTACGGTTGGTCCTACCATCACACTCTACGAAATCCAGCCTGCAGAAGGCGTACGTATCTCCAAGATCAAGAATCTGGAAGATGACATCGCCTTGAGTCTGGCAGCTCTCGGCATCCGTATCATCGCTCCTATCCCAGGTAAGGGAACCATCGGTATTGAGGTACCTAACGCAAAGGCGAACATCGTGAGCATGGAGAGTACCTTAAACTCAAAGAAGTTCCAAGAAACCAAGATGGAGTTACCTATCGCTTTGGGTAAGACCATTACCAACGAAGTGTTTATGGTTGATTTGGCAAAGATTCCTCACCTGCTTGTTGCGGGTGCTACCGGACAGGGTAAATCTGTAGGTTTGAATGCCATCATCACCTCTTTATTATACAAGAAACATCCAAACGAACTCAAACTGGTTCTCATCGACCCTAAGAAGGTGGAGTTTAGCGTCTACTCCCGTATTGCCAATAAGTTTATGGCTGCGGTTCCTGATGAGGAAGAACCTATCATAACCGATGTAACCAAGGTGGTTAGAACCCTGAACAGTCTGTGTGTACTGATGGATAGCCGTTACGACTTGCTCAAAAAGGCAGGAGCACGTAACATCAAAGAATACAACCAGAAGTATATCAACCACAAGTTGAAGTTGACAGATGGACATGAGTATATGCCATACATCGTGGTGATTATAGATGAGTTCGGTGATCTGATCATGACAGCCGGCAAGGAAGTAGAACTTCCTATTGCCCGTATCGCCCAGCTGGCACGTGCCGTGGGTATCCACATGATTATTGCCACCCAGCGTCCTACAACCAGCATCATCACGGGTAATATCAAGGCTAACTTCCCTGGCCGTATCGCCTTTAAGGTTACATCTGCCATCGACTCAAAGACCATTCTTGACCGTACAGGAGCCAACCAGCTGATTGGTCGTGGTGATATGCTCTATCTCTGCGGCAACGAACCTGTACGTGTACAGTGCGCCTTTGTTGATACACCTGAAATCGAGCGCATCAACGAGTATATCTGCGAACAGCCTGGTCCTATCGAACCTATGGAGTTGCCAGAACCAGCTAATGATGAAGGAAGCGCAGGTGGAAGCGGCAGCATCAGTGCCCGCGAACTGGATCCGTTCTTCGAAGAGGCAGCCCATGCGATTGTTCTTTCGCAGCAGGGTTCTACCAGCATGATCCAGCGCCGGTTCAGTATCGGCTATAACCGTGCAGGACGATTAATGGACCAGATGGAAGCTGCAGGCATCGTAGGTGCAGCACAGGGCAGCAAGCCTCGTGAGGTACTGATACAGGATGAAAACCAGCTTAATAATCTGTTAATGGCACTTCGAAACTCTTAATTTTAGTAAATAACTAAGGGTATGAAAGAAGATAATATTGGAAAAGGTTAAATTATTAAACCCTGAAGCCGTGAAAACGTCTAAGAGAGAAAAGACGTTTTTACGGCTTTATGATAGAGTATGAAATTTTAGAAGATATAACATAGAATTTTAAAAGAAAGGAAAAGATAAAAATGAAAAAGATTTTAGCATTGGCTTTCGTTGCAATGATGAGCATCGGAGCCATGGCGCAGACTGCGCAACAGGTACTTGATAAGACCGCTGCCGTTATTGGCAACAAAGGTGGAGCTAGCGCCAACTTCAAGATGAGCAGCTCGAAGTATGGATCAGCAAGCGGCAGTATTGCCATCAAAGGCAACAAGTTTAACGCCCGTACCCCGCAAGCCATCGTCTGGTTCAACGGCAAGACCCAGTGGACTTATCTAAAGAAAACCAACGAGGTGAATGTCAGCAACCCTACACAGGCTCAGCAGATGTCCATGAACCCTTATACCTTTATTAATATATATAAGACTGGTTATAAGTCAACGCTCAAGACAGCAGGCAGTAACTATGTAGTACATCTCGTTGCCAATAACCAGAAACGTTCTGTAGCCGAAATGTATATCACCATCAACAAAAAGACACATATTCCATCAGTTGTCAAGATGCGACAGGGCAATACCTGGAGTACCATCACGGTAAGTAACTTCAGAGCCAAGAGCGTTTCTAACAGCACATTCAATTTCAACAGCAAGGAATGTCCAGGTGCTGAAGTCATCGACCTGAGATAATCGCCTGAAATATCGTATAAAGTTTATTTTCAAATAAGATTCCCCGCCACAACCCTCCGGTAGCGTGACGGGGAATTACTTTTTCCAAAAGGGTTTTAGTATCAATAATTTCCAAAAGCGAATCATAGGATCTACCTTTTTGCACAACAAATCTTAAAACAACTATGCAATTGTAAAATATTCAAAAATACTTTGGAATTTTTGCAAAAATATTTGGCGGATACAAAAGAATTGCTTATCTTTGCAACAACAAATTATAACAACAAGTAATTATGAAGCAGACAGAAGCCTATCAAAGACTCGTGGAGAAAGGTATCCGACCATCACTCCAGCGTATTGCCATCATGGATTGGCTTATTAATCATCCCACTCATCCAACTATCGAGGATGTGTACAAAGGATTAGCTGAAAGTATCCCAACATTGAGCAAGACAACCGTTTACAATACACTCAGAATGTTGAGTGAGCACAATGCGGCTCAAATGATCACAATCGATGAACATCGCGTGTGTTATGATGGAAATATTAAAAGCCACGTTCACTTCTATTGCAGAAATTGTGGCAAGGTAATTGACTTTTTCGGCGAACCTGCTCCAACAGTGGAACCAGGAAAGGAAATTGAAGGAAACATCGTATTGGAAGAACAGCTCTACTACAGAGGAATCTGTACTGAATGCGCTAAAAAAGGCGTAAAGTCACCTCTCACAGAGACTGTTCATTAATTCAAAAGACAATAATTATACAACAACTTTAAAACAAAAGCATTATGAAGAAAAAGTTTATTTGCACCGTTTGCGGTTACATTTACGAAGGTACAGAAGCACCTGAGAAGTGCCCTATCTGCAAGGCTCCAGCCAGCAAGTTCAAAGAGATGGAAGATGCAGTAGATGACGATATGACATTTGCTACCGTTCACGTTCTCGGTCAGGCATTTAAGGATAGCGTTAATGAAGACGTTATCAAGGGTTTGAAGGACCATTTCAATGGTGAGTGTGGCGAGGTAGGTATGTATCTTGCTATGGCACGCCAGGCAGATCGTGAAGGCTATCCTGAAATTGCAGAGGCTTACAAACGTTATGCCTATGAGGAGGCTGATCACGCTTCTCGTTTTGCAGAACTTCTCGGTGAGGTTTTGGGTGATACCAAGAGCAATCTCGAGGCTCGTATTGCAGCAGAGAAGGGTGCTTGTGAGGATAAGTTCCGCATTGCCAAGCTTGCTAAGGAGCAGGGTTCAGATGCTATCCACGATACCGTTCATGAGATGGCTAAGGATGAAGCCCGCCACTGTGCAGGTTTTGCAGGTCTCTACAAGAGATACTTCAAGTAATAGATTTTAAAAGACGTAACTTTAAAAATTATAATACTATTTAGTATTGTAAGTCAAGAAAACAGGAAAGCCGATTCTTGTATAGTAATATACTTGAATCGGCTTTCTTTATGTGATGATAAATATTGTTACTTTGTTTCAGGAACCAGGAACTTGTCTCCTGTTTGCTTAATAAGTTCCTTGGCATATTTCTCAGGATACCCAGGACGAACTGGGGTTGCACCTAATCCATAAGGAGTCTTCTCGAAACTGCCATCTTTTTTGGTTGGCTTGATAATCATGTCATTATACTTCACTACCATAAACTGGAAGAGCTGTTGCCAACGCGCCAACATCTGCTGTGCCTTCTCAATACCATAATTATTGAGATACTTGACAGCAGCCTGTGGATCCTGTGCATACAGTTCCTGAGCCTTAGCCTCAACACCTGGCTGTGCAGCAAAATAGCTGTTATCCAGACTATCACGAACCTCCTTCAAAGTTGGGAACATCTGGCTGTAACGAGGATAAACCATATTGCTGGTCATATTGCACACCCAGTAAGCATTCTTGAAACTGAAATTCACTGCATCTGCTCCCGGTGTGTTATAACACTCAGGACGAACTGTAGAAGAACAGTAGATTGGTGTGAACGCTACCATATTGGCATCATCATTACCAAACCAAAGAACACCGCCAATCTCTCTAGGCATCCATGAACGCATCTGGCTAACAAAAACAAAACCACTCTGCTGGGTGCTAACCGGTCGTTCGTTGAAGCACTGCTTTCCATCCACCTTAAACATCAATGGAGTTGGCCTGTAAGGCATCTGCCAGATACCACCCCCGATATCAGTGCCATCAGCAACAGAAAGAGGTGTACCCTCATAATGGTCACGCATGCAAGCCTCAACATCAGCAACACTCACCTTCTTGTTTGGAACCACCCAGAGAGGCATATCCTTCGCATTAGGATCCTTGCCCAAAGCCCAATCAAGATAAGGACTCATATCATAGAAATGATTCAAAAGAGCCCAAGCACGAGCATCGCAGAAACGACGTCCTGAGAAATCAGGCTTAGCATATGCCATTTTCCATGAGAAATCAGCATCCTTGCCCTGATACCATCCCTTACTACGAGCAAAAGAAACGACATCCTTGGCATACATCACGTTTTTCTTGTCCTTCATATTGAACTTGCCGATGCGACTCTGGTTAGCATGTGCACAAACTGCATTATCAGGAATACGGAGAGCTACCCAAACCACGCCCTTAGAGCCTGGTCCCTTGCCCATCATCTCCATAATCCAAGCTTCGTTAGGATCGCAGATGGTAAAGGTTTCGCCTTCTGAATTATAACCATAGGTATTGGCGAGGGTGGTCATCACCTTGATAGCCTCGCGTGCCGATTTACTGCGCTGGAGAGCTACATAGATGAGTGAACCATAGTCCATGATACCGGTAGAATCCACCATCTCCTCACGTCCACCATAAGTAGTTTCACCGATGGTGACCTGCCATTCATTGATATTGCCAATCACATTATAAGTCTCGGCAGCCTCCGGAATCTCACCATGATATTTATTGGTATCCCAATCGTAAATCTTACGCATCTCGCCCTTAGCATGCTTACCGGCAGGAAAATGACAGAGATTTTGGAACATACCATAGTCATCGGCACTATATGAACACATCACAGATCCATCAACCGATGCTTTTTTTCCTACTATAAAGTTGGTACATGCCTCAGCCTCAGAGACACTGCCCAACATAGCTACAGCCATTATGGCTGAAGCAAAAATCTTATTCATAAAATATACCTTAATTTATATATACAAAGTTTATATATACAAAAAGAGAAGAGCATTTGAATTCTTCACTCTTCCCTCTTCATTCTTCACTTATTCGCAAGCCTTGAAACTCATATCCAAGCCCTTCACACTATGTGTCAAGGCACCAACTGAGATGAAATCAACTCCCTGCTCTGCATAATCGCGGATGGTATCGTAAGTGATACCACCAGAAGACTCAGTCTCATACTTACCTGCGATGATGTCTACTGCCTTCTTAGTATCAGGCACAGAGAAGTTATCGAGCATGATACGATTTACACCACCATGCTTCAATACCTGGTCAAGTTCATCGAAACTGCGAACCTCGATTTCAATCTTTAGGTCGAGGCCCTTCTCCTTCAGATAAGCATGGCAACGGTCGATAGCGTTATCGATACCACCAGCAAAATCGATATGGTTATCTTTCAAGAGAATCATATCAAAAAGACCAATGCGATGGTTCATACCACCACCAATCTTCACAGCCTGCTTCTCCAACATACGGAGACCTGGAGTAGTCTTACGGGTGTCAAGGATATGAGTCTTTGTACCCTCAAGACGCTTTACATACTTAGCAGTCATGGTAGCAATGCCACTCATACGCTGCATGATATTGAGCATCAAACGCTCTGTCTGGAGCAAAGAACGGGTCTTACCCTCTACAATCATTGCAATGTCACCCTTCTTAACATGGGTTCCATCCTGAAGCAACACTTCTACCTTCATGGTAGGATCGAAACGGGCAAATACCTTCTTTGCCATTTCAACACCTGCCAACACGCCATCTTCCTTGATAAGCAAGTGGCTCTTACCCATGGCGTCTTCTGGGATACAACACAAAGTTGTGTGGTCGCCATCACCGATATCCTCAGCAAATGCCAAGTCTATCAACTTGTCTTCTAATTGATCTACGCTTAACATATTATTAATGTTTATGTTTAATGTTTATTGATTACTTTTCCGTTCCACAGGGCACGAAGGATGCCTTCCTCATCGCGTTCCACCCGGATTTCGCCGCCTAACCATTCGGTCATCGGCAACTCCTCGCGAAACTCGAAGTAGTTCACCACCCTGCCCTCTTGTATTTCTACCACAGCCTGCTGCAATATCGAGCCATCCGGCAATATCACCTGATGGGCTCCGCATCTCCTCATTTCAGCCATATCTTAAACATCCAGACTAATTACTCTTCATCTGAATAGGTTTATCAGGCATAGAAACCGGTGCACTGGTCGGAGGCGCCAAAGCTCCATCCGGACGCGCTGGAACACTCGGACCTGGTATACGGGTCTTACGAGCAGTATCTACTTTTGCCGAATCAGAAGATGCTGCAGAAGAAGAAACCGGTGCCACCTTTTTAGGATGCATACGGATGAGACGAATCTTATTGACAAACATCAGTTTAAGAGTCGTCAAAGAACCGGCATCAGAACTGAAGCCACCCTCATTCAACATAAAGTACCCCTTTATACATTTGATTCCAAGGCTATCATTATCAGCGAGTTCTACACTATAGTGCTGAGCACTCTGAATATGAATTACAGTCTGTGCCACACTATCGTTCTTGAACTGAACAGCCAGCAAAGCGATACCATCACGCATACCATCCTGGAAGATAAACTGCGATTCGAAATCAAGACGGAACCGGTCACCCTTATGGAAAGCAGTATCAGCTTCAATTTTAAAACTGCGACTGTTGAAGCCCTCATCAGGCGAGAATACCATCGAAGTAGCATCCTTCCAGATATTGGCAGTATCGCCAACAGCAGTAAGATTGTCAAAATCACTATTTCCTGTACTGTTTCCACCCAATGCAACCACCTCTTTATCCAATCTTTCAGCCAAATCCTTATACACATCATGCAGCAATTCTGTATGGCGCATATAATAAACCATCGAACTGTCGAAGTCTGCCGAGGTGACATCATGTTTCTTCAGTACAGCCTCGCGATAAGCCAGACTATTCTTCTCACTACCACCGTCTTCGTTCTGCGCCATAGCAAGAGCGATGTGATAATCGAAGAGAATATCCGTCATCTTTCCTTTAGAGAGCACATCTCTTGGCAGCGAAGGCTTGCAAGAAGCAAAGGCTGCACAAAAGGTTACTATCCAACAGAGATAAAGAAAAGCTTTCTTCATGATTACTTGTCCTCCTTATTTTCTTGAGATTGAGACTTTATCTTTTCTTCAGCAGTTTCAATAAAAGAGGAATCTTTAACCTTCTTCTCCTTATCACCACCTCCGAGAGCTTCCAGTTCTTTTCTACAGAAAAGCAAGAGAGAAATAATGCCGACTGATACACAGGAATCTGCAAAATTGAATACAGGATCGAAGAATGTACCATGCTGTCCACCCCAGAAAGGGAACCATTCAGGCCATGTATATGTAAAGAACGGAAAGCGGAACATATCAACCACCTTGCCCATGAGCACGGGTGCATACCCCTCGCCGAAAGGCACAAGATAAGATACATAATAAGGTGAAGCACCGGTAAAGATAAGTCCGTAGAAGATGGAATCAATCATATTGCCGATTGCACCCGTCAGAACCAGCGCCACCAAAATGATGTATAACAAGCGATAGGTACCACACTTAATGATGCGATGCAGATAAATGCTCAACGCACAGATGGCTACCAGGCGCAACAGACTTAGCCAGAACTTGCCGATAAACGACATACCCCAAGCCATTCCGTTGTTCTCTACAAATTCGATATAAAACCAATCAGTAACACGAACAGACTCGCCAAGGCAAAAATGGGTCTTGATGTACACCTTGATAATCTGATCGATAACAAGAAGCACAACCACCATTGCCGTGACGAGCCATCCGTATTTAATTTTACTTGTTTTCTCCATTTATTACTTTTTTCTAGCCTCCTTAGAAGCTACACTCAAAGTGGCATGAGGTACAGCACGCAAACGCTCCTTAGGAATCAACTCACCTGTTTCGCGGTCAATACCATAGGTCTTGTTCTGGATACGAACCAAAGCTGCTTCCAATCCCTTGATGAACTTCTGCTGACGCTGGGCCATCTGGATGATTTCTTCCTTGCTTTGTGCTTCACTACCCTCCTCAAGAGCCTTGTAGGTTGGTGATGTATCTACCACATCATTACTGTCTGAGTGGTTCAGCTGAGCCATGCAATCATGATAAGTCTGCTTTGCCACCTTCAATTTCTCATCAATAATAGCGCGGAACTCCTCGAGCTCCTGATCGCTATAACGTAGTTTTTCGTTAGCCATAGATGTTATCTATTATGTTATTTGTTAATGTTTTTAGGAAATAAGGGCTAGAAAGTTAGAAGCAAGCAGTTTGGAAATGCTCCTAACTTCTAACTCCTAACTCCTAACTATTTAATTCTTCTCTACGAGAATGTTCAACTTAAAGTCATCAAACTCGGTCTCAACACCTGCGTTGTCACCGATTTCGATACTGTCTGCTAATACCTGACCCTTGATGTAGTCGGCGAATGACTCGATGGCTGCGTTGGTCTCCTCATTAGGAGCCACAGTTACGTTGATGCGGTCGGTAATCTCCAGACCTGTCTCCTTGCGGAGGTTCTGGATACGGTTGATCAACTCACGAGCCATACCCTCCTTCTTCAATTCTGGGGTCAACTCTACCTCAAGCGCTACGGTCAGATTGCCCTCGTTAGATACGAGCCATCCTGGAATATCCTCAGAGATAATCTCCACGTCGGCTACCTCTACCACGGCTTCCTGTCCGTCGATATTCAATGTGATGTTGCCTGCCTTCTCAAAGGCTGCAATCTGGTCCTGATCGAGCGCTGACATCTGGGCAGCAACACCCTTCATCAGCTTGCCGAACTTCTTACCCATCACTCTAAAGTTACACTTCACCTTCTTTACGAGAATACCCTGACCCTCAATGAAGTTAACCTCCTTCACGTTCACCTCGTTCTTCAACAGTCCTACTACTGCCTCGATGTGTGCCTTCTGTACATCATCTACTGCAGGAATCATGATCTGCTGGAGTGGCTGACGCACCTTGATGTTCACCTTGCGGCGCAAAGCCAATACCATAGAAGTAATCTTCTGGGCGATGGCCATACGCTCCTCCAGGTCGGCATCGATAGCAGCCTCATCAGCTACAGGGAACTTATCGAGATGTACGCTCTCCAACTCGCCGCCCAAGTCGTGATACAACTCGTCTGCATAGAATGGAGCGAATGGTGCCAGCAGCTTAGCCACTGTCATCAGGCAGGTATAGAGAGTCTGATAAGCACTCAGCTTATCCTCGCTCATCTCCTTACCCCAGAAACGTTTACGGTTCAGACGAACGTACCAGTTAGAGAGGTCATCGTTGACGAAAGCATCGATGAGACGGCCTGCGCGGGTTGGATCATAGCCAGCCAACTCTCTGTCAACGCCCTTGATGAGGGTATTGAGTGAAGAGAGAATCCAGCGGTCAATCTCTGGGCGCTTCTCGAATGGCACCTGAGCAGTCTCTGCATCGAAACCATCTACATTAGCATAGAGAGCGAAGAAGCTGTAGGTATTATATAAGGTACCGAAGAACTTGCGACGGGTCTCGTCCACACCATTAGGGTCGAACTTGAGGTTGTCCCAAGGCTCGCTGTTGGTCATCATATAGAAACGAACAGGATCGGCACCATACTTGTCAATCATCTCGAATGGGTTAGTCACGTTACCCACGTGCTTACTCATCTTGTTACCCTTGGCATCGAGAACGAGACCAGAAGAGATTACGTTCTTGAAGGCTACGCTATCGAATACCATGGTAGCGATGGCGTGCAGGGTGAAGAACCATCCACGGGTCTGATCCACGCCCTCGTTGATGAAGTCGGCTGGATAGAACTTAGGTGGAATAGCATACCCCTCGTAGGTGCTGTGGATGAGTGCATCGCGGTCTGCCTCTGTGCCACGGGCCATCTCACCCTCGAATGGGTAGTGGAGCTGGGCGTAAGGCATTGAACCTGAATCGAACCAAACGTCGATGAGGTCGCTCTCACGATACATTGGCTTGCCCTCCTCGTTAACTAATACAATCTTGTCAACGTATGGACGGTGGAGGTCAATCTTATCATAGTTCTCCTGACTGTAGTCGCCAGGAACGAAACCATTCTCCTTCAATGGGTTGCTCTGCATGATACCGGCAGCCACAGACTTCTCGATTTCAGCATAGAGTTCCTCAAGGCTGCCGATGCACTTCTCGCCACGGTTCTCGTCACGCCAGATTGGCAATGGAGTACCCCAGAAGCGGGAACGTGAAAGGTTCCAGTCGTTCAGGTTCTCGAGCCAGTTGCCGAAACGGCCTGTACCGGTGCTCTCAGGCTGCCAGTTGATGGTCTTGTTGAGTTCTACCATGCGCTCCTTGCGGGCTGTATCCTTGATAAACCAGCTATCCAATGGATAATAGAGGATAGGCTTGTCGGTACGCCAGCAGTGAGGATAGTTGTGCACGTGCTTCTCGCTCTTGAAAGCCTTGCCCTCCTGCTTCAACTCGTAGCAGAGTACGATGTTCAGGTCTTCAGCCTTATCAGAAGCCTTCTTGTCCCAGACGCCATCCACATTAAACTGTGGATCGTAGGCATTCTTCACGTAGTCGCCTGCGTGATGAGCATATGCCTCCTTGTTGACGCAAGCGTTCACGAAGTTGGCATCGAGGTCTTCGATGAGATAGAACTTACCCTGGAGGTCAACCATTGGGCGGGTCTCGCCCTTCTTATTAATAAGGTAGAGAGCTGGGATGTTGGCATCCTTAGCCACCTTGGCATCATCGGCACCGAATGTAGGAGCGATGTGAACGATACCTGTACCGTCATCGGTAGTAACGTAGTCGCCGAGGATTACGCGGAAAGCATCACTCTCCATCTCGACGAACTGATCGCGACCATCCTCAGAAGCGAACACCTTCTCAGGATGAGCAGCAGCATATTCTGTTACGAAAGCCGGTGCGAAGAGATCAACCTTCTCGCATGGCTTTACCCATGGCAGGAGCTGCTCGTAGTGCATGCCTTCGAGGTCGGTACCCTTCATGTGGTCGACAATGCGCCAAGGGCACTGCTTCTTCTCCTTGTCGAATGGCAGGAGATCGCCTTCCTTGCACTCCTGGTCTGCCTTCAGATATGAACCAACCAGAGCCTCAGCCATCACGAGTGTCATAGGCTCGCCATTGTAGAGGTTGTAGGTCTCGATGGCTACATAGTCAATCTTAGGACCCACACAGAGAGCCACGTTTGATGGCAAAGTCCAAGGTGTAGTGGTCCATGCAATGAAGTATGGCTTGCCCCACTTGGTCCACTCAGCCTTAGGATCCTTGATGAGGAACTGGGCTGTGGTGGTGAGGTCCTTAACATCGCGATAGCAGCCAGGCTGGTTCAACTCGTGAGAGCTCAAGCCTGTACCTGCGCCTGGAGAGTATGGCTGGATGGTGTAACCCTTGTAGAGCAGCCCCTTGTTGTAGAGCTGCTTGAGGAGCCACCAGAGAGTCTCGATATACTTGTTATCGTAGGTGATATAAGGATGATCAAGATCTACGAAGTAACCCATCTTCTCGGTCAACTCGCGCCACTCAGCGGTGAACTTCATCACGTTCTCGCGGCACTTGTGGTTGTAATCCTCAGTAGAGATATACTTCTCAGAAGCCTTGTTGTCGATATCCTTCTTGGTGATGCCGAGTTCCTTCTCGACACCGAGTTCAACAGGGAGTCCGTGGGTATCCCATCCCGCCTTGCGGTGAACCTGGAACCCCTTCATGGTCTTGTATCTGTTGAATGTATCCTTGATACTACGTGCCAACACGTGGTGAATACCCGGGTGGCCATTAGCTGATGGAGGTCCCTCGAAGAAGATAAACTGAGGGCAGCCTTCACGCTCGTCGATAGACTTGTGGAAGATATCGTTTTTCTCCCACGCTGCTAGTACGTCATTGTTTGTCTGAGTAAGATTCAGACCGTTGTGCTCGGCAAATTTCTTAGCCATATTATCTTATATTTTTATATTGTTTTTACTTTTGGGCGCAAAGTTACAAAAAAAAAAGGTTTTACCCAAAATCTTTAATATATTTTCTACTTATATATACAAAAAAGACTCCTAAATGACTGAAAAATTGCTCTTTTCAAGTCATTTAGGAGTACTTAAACCTAAAATAAATGATATATAATAAACTAAATGTTTCTAAAAATAATGGCGGCTAACCATTGACTACTTGATAACAAACTTCTTGCCATTGCAGATGTACATACCTGGAGCCAGGACATACTCTGCATCAGAAACCTTGTTCACTTCGGCTACCTTCACACCATTGATAGAGTAAATCTGCAACTTAGCAGGAGCCTTCTTGCAACCTACCTGGTTGATACCTGTTGAGACAGACTCATTGGTCTTACCGTTGCGGTCATAAACTGCACCGTTGACGAAAGCAAAAGTTTCTGTCTGGTTGACACCATTACCATTATTGTTGAAGATAATATTAGTAGGAGTACCTGTCAAATCACCATCAAACTTCCACATCCAGACATCCAGACCATTCTTCTTCATGTCAGTCTTGGTACAGCTTACACCTGGCCAGGTACCACCGGTAAAGTTGTCTGCATCATTCCAAGCCCATACGTGGATGTCACTCCATTCTGCAGGAGCGAGGAAGTAAGCGAAGATACCTGTTGGAGTAGGAATAACTATCTCTTTTATCTTGTTAAAGGTTGCAGAACCAGTCTTGGTTTCATTGTCAGTATTGGTTGCGCTCCAAGTTACAGTCTTGCTCTCGCCTTCCATCATGTCAGCACCGAGAGTGAAGGTAGCAGCCTTACCAGGAGTAAGAGCCACCTGCTCGCCATCACCAATCTTATACCAACCGCTCTTGGCATTGTTGCTGAGGGTTGCTGTTACGGAGATAGTCTTCTGAAAGTCACCACCATTAGGACTCAAAGTAACCTTGGCTACAGTATTGACAGGAGCGTCAATCTTCTTATCGGTCTTACCGTTGCGGTCATAAACTGCACCGTTGACGAAAGCAAAAGTTTCTGTCTGGTTGACACCATTACCATTATTGTTGAAGATAATATTAGTAGGAGTACCTGTCAAATCACCATCAAACTTCCACATCCAGACATCCAGACCATTCTTCTTCATGTCAGTCTTGGTACAGCTTACACCTGGCCAGGTACCACCGGTAAAGTTGTCTGCATCATTCCAAGCCCATACGTGGATGTCACTCCATTCTGCAGGAGCGAGGAAGTAAGCGAAGATACCTGTTGGAGTAGGAATAACTATCTCTTTTATCTTGTTAAAGGTTGCAGAACCAGTCTTGGTTTCATTGTCAGTATTGGTTGCGCTCCAAGTTACAGTCTTGCTCTCGCCTTCCATCATGTCAGCACCGAGAGTGAAGGTAGCAGCCTTACCAGGAGTAAGAGCCACCTGCTCGCCATCGCCAATCTTATACCAACCGCTCTTGGCATTGCTGCTCAATGTTGCAGTTACGGAAACAGTCTTTTGGAAGTCACCACCGTTAGGGCTGAAAGTAACCTTGGCTGCAGCAACTGTATTGACAGGAGCATCAATCTTCTTGGCACTTGTACCACCATCATACTCCAAGTAGATATCGCCTGTGATACCTTTGATATCACCAGACTGAGCACCGCTACCATTATTCAAGATGACATTGAAATTCTCTACGTCATCGAAAGAGTAAGTCCAGTATTTAGCACCATCAATCTCCACAGGACCGTCCATTACCTTACCAGGCCATGCGCCTGTCAAGTCTTTGCCGTCTGTACCTGTTGTCCAAGCATGGATGTGAGGAGCATTAGTAGCCTTTACTGTTACCGTGATAGCTGCATTAGGATCTACCTTGGTGAAGGTCAAGCTACCGCTCTTCACTTTACCGTCCTGGCCCTCTGCGCTCCAATCAATAGTCTTGGTGTCGCCAAAGTTCATACCTTCGCCGATGGTAAGGTTCTCACTCACACCAGGAGTCAAGTTCACCTTATCCTGGCCTTGTATCTGATACCAACCAGACTTAGCGTCTTCAGAGAGAGTAACTGTCATGTTAATAGTCTCAGTGCGGAATGATCCACCTGCCTGTGAGAATGAAACGCTTGCAGGCTGAATAGGAGCCTCATCAATCCAAGTTGTACCAGCCTCTTCATTACCATCATAGGTCTGACCACCCTTATGCTGAGCAGCAGTTTCGTAGATGAAAGCACCATTCTCAATGAGCTTGCCACCAGTCCAGTCTTTCACGAGTACGCGAACCTGACCCTGATTATTGGGAGCATCAACGGTGATAGTAGGACCTGTGTAAGTCTTGCCTGTTACCAAGTCTGTATAAGTACCAGCTGGGCAATCTGTGAAAGTAGCACCACCATTGAGGGCTACGAGTGCATAGCTGTCCTTATAAGCACGCTTGAAAGCGATACCGCCATTGGCAGTGCAACCATCTGTAGTCCACTGACCCTTGCGGAGAGCAGGCACTGCCTGACGAATCTTGTTCAGACGGATGAGGTGCTGAGCCACATCATGATTCAAAGAGGCAGCCACATTACCAGAAGCCTTGTATTCACCGAAGTCTGATGCTTCTACATCACCTGTGATATAACCACCGAAGTAAGCACGACCGGTGTTAGAAAGAGGACCATTAGGACCTTTATCAATTACTACACCACGACGGAAACCTACCTCAGAACCATAATAGAGACATGGGATTCCACGGAAGGTAAACAAGAGAGAGAGGTTCTCAGCCCACTGAGCATCTGTACCACCGAAACGGTTGGTATCGCTTGGACCTGGACTATAGTCATGGCTATCTACATATACCACATTGAAAGTAGCGTCATTATAGCACTCATCGCCGCTTGCCAAGCTGAAAGCCTGTTGGGCAGTGTTGTAGCTGTAGTGCATAGGGAAGTCAATGACGTTGAATCCGCTTGACTGAGAATAGTCTGGCTCATGCCATGCACCATTGAGCATCTTGGCATTGTTGCTCTTTGGAGAAGTAGTCTCCTCCAAGCAAAGCAGTTGTGGGCCTACAGGCTCAGAACCCTCAGGAATCACCTGATTATCCCAGTAACTTTTGCTTCCATCCCATTTGTTGAGCAAGGCCTCGTCCGACTTCCAGGTATAGAAGTAGCAAGAGAGGTTTGCCTGACCTCTATAGGTTACATCGTTCATACGTGTACAAACCTCACCATACATAAAGAAAGGTGCCTTGTTCAAGCGCTTGTTCTCGTACTGCTTACCAAGTGCTTCAAATTGAGGGATAAACTCCTTGTTGAATGTCAAGCGGGAGATGTGGCCAGATGTATCAATACGGAAACCATCGACACCCATCTTGATAAACTGTCCATAGCAATCTACGAGATACTTAGCCACGTAGTCGTTCTCTGTGTTGAGATCCACACAGTCACCAGCAATCTGCCCCATCCAACGGCTTGGGAAGTCCCAGTTCCAGTTGTTGGCAGTATGGTGCCAATAGTTGTGTATATCGTGGTTATTACCATCTGTATTCTTCATCAGGGCAAGACGACGCTGATACTGTATCTTTACATTGCCCAAGTAATCGTTGCCCAACTTGCTCTCATCAGGGATCATACAAGCATCAATGTATGCTTGGTTACGAAGATGAGCATCACGGTCGAACATCTTGCAGAGCTTCTCCTCACCGAAGTTACCAGTGTGGTTGAGCACGATGTCAAGAATGATCTTGATACCCTTGTCGTGAGCCTTGTTGATGAGTTCCTGGAACATCACGTCACCACTCTTGCTGCCGTCACCGCTCTGATAGCGGCAGTCAACCTTAGAGAAATCCATGGCATGATAGCCGTGGTAGTCATAACCAGACGCATTCTGAACGACAGGTGTAATCCAGATGGCTGTAAAACCTAAAGCCTTGATGTAGTCGAGCTTGTCGATCACACCCTGGAAGTCACCTCGCCAACAAGGGTCCTTGGTACTCTTCTGCGCTTCCTGGTTATCCCAGCAGAGCACGTTGTTACTTGGATCTCCATCGTAAAAACGGGTGGTGATCATGAAATAGATACTTTCGTCTCGGAAATCAGTACGATTGCTGGTAAACGTGTCTGTAGCCATCGTCTGCATAGAGACCAACATGAGCATTAAAACTGCCCATAATTTTGCGGCAAGTTTCTTCATAATGAAATTGTTAAGTTAAAATTGAATAGTTGAATTATCTGCCGCAAAATTACAAACTATTTCTATCCGCCCAACAAGATATTTCACTTTTCTGCTGATATTTTTGTGCAATCGATTTCACAAATATTAAAAAAAAGAGGCTGGATTCTGTAAACCAAATATTTACAAAATCCAGCCCCTTTAAGAGTATATAATTAATATAACGGGCGCGCCAGAAAACAGAAAGAATATTGTACTTTTGGCTTGTCCGAAATCAAATTCAGAGGTTTTCAGCCTCTTGCAGCCAGATGGCTGAAGCTGCATCACTAGGCATACGCCAGTCGCCACGAGGACTGAGGCTTACGCTACCTACTTTCGGGCCGTCTGGCAGACAGCTGCGCTTGAACTGCTGATTGAAGAAACGGCGCACGAAGGTCTTCAGCCACTTTTTGATAGTCTCCTCATCATAGCTGTCAGGATCATTATCACTGATCTTTACACGCTCCAGTTCGGAATCAATAAATGCCTTCTTTGCCAACATGTAAATCTTGGAAGGACGGAAACCGAAACGCAGGAAATAGTAGAGGAAGAAATCATGCAGTTCGTATGGTCCCACCAAATCTTCCGTCTTCTGCTTGATATTTCCATTCTCATCTGCCGGAATCAACTCTGGACTGATAGGAGTATCGATGATATCACGAAGAGTGATGCGGCTCTGTTCGTCTACCCCACTCTCTGCTACATGATTTACGAGATGACGGATCAGGGTCTTAGGAATGCTGGCATTCACGCCATACATGCTCATGTGGTCACCATTATAGGTAGCCCATCCTAATGCCAACTCTGAAAGGTCGCCGGTACCGATAACCATACCACCCATCTTATTGGCTAAATCCATCAGGATCTGGGTACGTTCACGAGCCTGGGAATTCTCGTAAGTCACATCATGCACACTGGCATCCTGACCGATGTCCTCAAAGTGCTGGGTTACAGCCTTGGCGATGCTGATTTCCTTAATGGTAATACCAAGACTCTGCATCAGCGAGATAGCATTATTGTAGGTTCTGTCTGTGGTTCCGAATCCCGGCATAGTAACACCTACGATACCCTTGCGGTTCATTTTGAGTTTATCAAAAGCTTTTACACAAACGAGTAAGGCCAGCGTAGAATCCAAACCGCCGCTAATACCGATTACTACGGTCTTGGCATGGGTATGAACGATACGCTTGGCTAGTCCCATGAGTTGGATATTGAAAATTTCCTCGCAGGAGGCATTCATATCGCTGCTGGTAGGAATAAACGGATGAGGATTCACCTCACGCTCTAGCACGAATTCACGCTCATTCTCGGTAGGATCTGCATCGATGTTACGGATATTGAACTGACCGCCGAGAACAGAATACTTAATATTGCGCTGGGCATTTACATAAGTAGAATTCGTACGACGCTCAGAGCGGAGTTTCTCTACATCTATCTGTGAGATAACCATCTGCGGTTCAATAGAGAAACGCTCACTCTGTGAAAGTAAAACTCCATTCTCATAAATCAGGGCATTTCCACCATAAACCACATCCTGCGTACTCTCACCGAATCCGCATGAACTGTAGATATATCCGGTCATGGTACGGGCACTCTGCTGGCTGAGCAGACTCTTCAGATAATGATGTTTTCCGATGAGTTCGTCGCTTGCAGAAAGATTGAAAATCAGGTCTGCTCCTGCTAGCGCCAGTTTGTTGCTAGGAGGAGCCGGAGCCCATACATCTTCGCAGATTTCCACACCAAACTGTACGCCATCGAAAGTTTGAAAAATCTGAACATCAGGCGTCAGTTTTACCTTATGTCCGGCATAACGGACTTCGCTATCTCTCAGGTCCTGAGCCGAGGCAAACCAGCGTTTCTCATAAAACTCGCTGTAGTTTGGAAGATATGTCTTCGGTACAATACCGAGAATCTGTCCATGCTGGATAACGATACCACAATTGAGCAACAAGTCGCCCGCTATCACCGGCGCACCCACGATAGAGATGATATCGAGTTTGCGTGTGAAATCGAGCAACATCATCACCGCCTGCTCAGATGATTCGAGAAGCATCTGCTGACGGAAGAGATCCTGACAGGAATAGCCCGTAATAGAGAGTTCCGGAAATGTAATGATCTCTACACCCTTTCCCTCAGCCAGCGCTATCTGTTCCTCTATCTGCTGGGTATTGAAAATGACATCCCCCACCTTTACGGCAGGGATGGCACTAGCTACCTTAATAAATCCGTATTTCATAATAAATTACTTTATTGTTACCTGTGTAGCACCATAGCCATACTCCTGGAAAGAAGCATCCTGATAGGTGCAACTCTTATAGCGATAGTTCAACTCATGAATGAGAGTCTGGCGCAACACACCTTCGCCCTTTCCATGAATAAAGATAATTTTCTGTCCCTTCTTTTTCTTATATTCCTCCATGGTCTTCTTAAAGATATCCATCTGATAATGAAGAATATCTGCAGAATTCATTCCAGCAGTTGTTTCAAGCACTTCATCCGCATGAAGATCTATCACAAGGGTACCATCATCCTTCTTGCTTTTCTTCTTGCTGGTGTTGGCGACAACCTTCTCATCCTTATACATCTGCTCTTTCAGACGCTTGGAATCGATAACCAGCGGACGAGCTATTTCATCGTTCTCTACAATCGTAAAGAGATAGGCTGGAGTCTCGAAGAAATCGTTCTCTTCGAAAAGATGAAGTTTGTAGAATTTCACGGGATCGAGACGGAACTGAACATCTGTTGCCGGCTTCAGGAGAAATGGCTTGTCCTTCTTGTAAGCTATCATCTGGATGGCGATATGCTCCATCTCGTTCAGAGCCTCACGACCGAATTCCTCGATGAAGAGTTTGGTATTCGGTTCTATTTCTCCCTCTGCTTTCAGAGTCCATGCATTTCCCTCAGCCACAAGATAGGTATAGTGGAGATAGTAGTTGCTGTCATTCACCATATAGGTCTCGAAACGGGTATTGGTTACGTCCTTGATGTTGATAGGTACAAAGGCGAGATAAGCACTGAGTTTGTTGCCACCCGTACGTTCCTGAACCGGTTTCACAAAGGTTATCTCACGGTCGGCAGCATCATATTCCTCTACATCCATATCCACGTCATCGTGATCATTCAAGATGGCCTTGATACTCCGGCTGTCCTGATGCAGTTCGGTATTGGCATGCTCCTCAGCCTTCTGCTGCGCATCCATCTTAGCCGAAATCATCTTGCCCATGGAGTATTCATCCTGCTCCACCACAACCACCTCGTTGATAGGCATCGGAATCTCAAAACCATCCTCATCCTCAACGAGCACAATATTTTTACCTTGGAAGCCGGCAACCTTTCCGCCACCCACTTCGCTCAAGAATCTGACTTTATCTCCTTTTTTCATAATCTATTAATAATTTGTAATTGCAAAGATACAAAAGATATTGCAAAACAGGGCTTATTTTAATATTTTTAATGCTACTGATAAAAATAATCCTGTAAAAGATGCACCATGTTAGATATTTTTCCGTATCTTTGCAAAGAAAAAGAAATAGTAACGAACCCTTTAAACTGAAAAGTTATGATTACATTTCCTTGCGCCAAGATCAATCTTGGTTTAAATATAGTTAGCAAGCGGAAAGATGGATACCACAATCTTGAAACGGTGTTCTACCCTATTCCGCTGACCGATGCACTTGAAATCAAGCTCATGGGCGATGAATTCCCTAGCGATGTTCCTTGTGATCTGAAGATTACAGGTAACGCAGTGGATTGCGACGAACAGAACAATCTCGTTGTAAAAGCTTATAATCTCCTGGCTGCCGACTTCAGGATTCCACGCATCCATGCTCACCTGGTGAAGCGTATTCCTTCGCAGGCAGGTTTGGGTGGCGGTTCTGCCGATGCAGCCTTCATGATCCGTTTGTTGGACGAGCGTTTCCGCCTCAACATCGGTAATGCGGAGATGGAAAAATATGCTGCCAAACTGGGCGCAGACTGTGCCTACTTCATTTCTGCTGACCCCGAAGATGGTGACACTGCATGCTATGCAGAAGGCATCGGCGAAGAACTGATGCCGGTAAGTGGTCCTGGCGATAATCTGAGGGGCTATCATCTGGTTGTGGTGAAGCGCGATGATATTGCCGTCAGCACCAAAGAGGCTTATGCAGCCATCACCCCACAGGCACCAGCCAAATGTTGCCGCGACATTGTACGCCAGCCTATCGAGACTTGGAAAGAGGAACTTGTCAACGATTTTGAGGCACCTATCTTCAAGATGCACCCGGAACTGGCAGAAATCAAACAGAAGCTGTACAACCTGGGTGCCGTATATGCAGCGATGAGTGGTAGCGGAAGTGCCATCTTCGGTATCTTCAAGCATAAACCTGCAAATATAGAGGAACAGTTCGAAGGAATGTTCTGTAAAATAATGAAACTTTAATTTAGTTAATAATTTACTCTAAATATAATGAACGAAGAAACACATCAGAAACTGATGACTATCAAGCGAAGCTTCCGCTTGCTGATGAACGGTCCGGGATCGCAATCTATGCGCGATAAGGGACTGGGATATAAACTGAATTGGGGCGTACCATTCTATGAACTGAAAAAGATGGCTGAGGAATATGGTAAAGACTATGACCTCGCCATCGAACTGTGGAAGGAAGATATCCGGGAGTGCAAGATTCTGGCTACACTCATCATGCCTGCCGATAAGATGCTTCCGGAAATCACAGATTTATGGATGGAACAGGTACAGAGTCAGGAGATGGCAGAGATGCTTGCCTTCAACCTTTTGCAGCACGTAGATTATGCGCCTGTCATCGCCTACCAGTGGATAGCAAGTGATAAGCCGCTCTATGAGATTGCCGGTTTCCAGCTCCTTGCCCGTCTCTTTGCCAATGGGAAAGAGCCTAACGAGCGTGGCATCAACGAATTCCTGGATCAGGCTGCCACAGCATTGCAGGGTGACAACATGGGAATAAAACATGCTGCCTCTAATGCGGTTCTCCGTTTCTGCGATTTCGGTGAAGATTTCGAACAAATCGCAAGAGGCGCTCTCAAGGGTATCTACGAGATTTAACGCTTCTGCAGAAGCGGTCAGAAACAGGCCACGGCCCTTCTAAAAATACGTCCCGACGTAGCATTTGCTGCGTCCCGACATACAAAAAAATACGTCCCGATGCAGCAAATGCTACGTCGGGACGTATTTTTATGGCTAATTTCAGCGTTACATGAAATACTTCTGGTATTCGTTTTCGAAATTCGGAGTGAAAACACCCTTGCCGATGTTTTCGCTGATTTCATCCTTTGTCCAGAATCTGCCACCGGCCAATTCTTCCTGGCTCGGTTTCACCTCGCCATCATATACACAGCGATGTACATAAACCAGTTCCTTTTCCCGTTGACTCTCAAAGACATAATGTCCAAGAGATTCCGGTTCAAAATCGGTGATACCCAATTCTTCCCTTACCTCGCGATGCAAAGCCTGACTCACACTTTCGCCTAAATCAACATGACCGCCGCAGGCTGTATCCCATTTATCCGGCTGGATATCCTTCCAGGCTGGACGATGCTGAAGATACAGATCACCCCGGCTGTTGAATACATGCAGATGAACTACCGGATGCAAGATCTTGCTTCCGTCATGGGCATGACCGCGGGTAACAGCGCCCAGGATGTTGCCCATTTCATCTACTATCGGAAATTCCTCGTTCTTATTATCTATCATCATTTCTCTTATTACAAAGTTCCGTATTCATCAGAGTAGCGCAACATCTGGTCGACATAGCTCTCCTCATAATCCAATACCACGTCTGTAATTTCGCCTTCTTCATCCATCTCCAGCGTCATCTTCGGATTGATGAATCCCTTGTATGGAGCGAGATTCAGTTTCTTGTATCTTGCCAGTATCTCGCGATGCAATTCCGGATCAATATTCACGGCATACTTCTCAACCAACAGGCGGGCAGCCTCGAAATCGCCCTCACTCTTGATGCGCTGAATTTCAGCAAGCAACTCGCCGAAGAGATGGCGGAGCTTGGCATAATCATTAATCTTCACATAAGTCTTCGTCGTAATGATATTGCCCTCACTGTCCTTCAAAGCATCCTCGGCAGAAGCATAGTTCATATCCATCTTCACCAGTTCCACAGCACCCTCGGCATGTTCCATCACCCACCAGGCTATCAGCGCACGGTTGCGCATGTGGGCTTCCTCTATCTTGTCGCCTTCCTTGATGCGGATGGTCTGGGTGAGCAGACCGTTCATCAGATAACCGTAATACTGAGCCTTGTATGCCTCATCATTCGGAGTCAGACCCAGTTCTACCAATTTATGGTCGGCTACATAATAGAGTCCGAAAAGATCGGCTCTCGCCTCTTCTATCGTACTGCCATACGCCTTCAGTGCATCAGGGTCGGTACCAGGCAAGAGCTGTCCGCTACCATGTCCCAGACACTCATGCAGGTCGGTATGCAGATCATCTGTAATATCCTCGTACTGATTCATCAGACTGATGGTATCCTCGTCGATAACGAATTCATCGCGGAAACCATTGCCTTGAGCTGCCTTGTTATATGCCTCGGTCAGGTTACCGATGGTCACACTCTTAGAACCATATTCCTGACGGATCCAGTTGGCATTCGGAAGATTGATGCCGATGGCAGAAGCTGGATATTCCTCGCCACCCAACATCGCCGCACAGATGACATTGGCTGTAACACCCTTCACCTCCGGCTTGCGGAAACGTGGGTCTACAGGTGAATGATCTTCAAACCACTGGGCATTCTGACTGATGATCTGGGTGCGCTTCGTAGCTTCAAGATCCTTATATTCTACGATGCCTTCCCAAGTACCTTTCAGTCCGAGCGGATCGCCATACACTTCGATAAATCCGTTGATGAAATCAATCATTCCCTCGTGCTGCTGCACCCAGGCAATGCTGTAACGGTCGAAATCCTTCAGATCGCCTGTACGGTAATACTTCACCAGGAGATCGATGAGATGTTTCTGTTCCTCATTTTCTGCATATTTCTGAGCACGGAGCAACCAGGAAACAATCTCCTTGATAGCTGCGCCATAGAGGCCGTCTTCTGTCCATTTCAGCTCCACCAGTTCACCATTACGCTTGGTCAGTTTAGAGTTCAGTCCATACGAAGGTGCCTGTTCGTTGCCATCTTCCTTCATCCTGGCATAGAAACGTTCTACTTCTGCCTGAGAAACATTCTCATAGAAATTGCAGGCTGAAGTCTGTACCAGATCCTCGCCATCCGTCTGATTCACGCGCTTAGGCATGACTTCTGGATTGAAGATGACAGGCACCAGAATGCCCAACAGGTCTTCCTTGCTCTGACCTTTGGAAAGAGGCAGGTATTCATCGGCTACAGCCCCAACCATCTCATAGAAAGATTCCTCTGAAAATCCTGGCACAAACTTTTCACATCCATAGTGATGATGGATGCCGCTGGCAAACCAGACACGCTTCAGGTAAACTTCGAAAGCCTTGAAATCTTCGCTTTCGCGATTACCCTCGTAATGAAGGTATACAGCCTCCAGGGTTTTACGGATGCGCAGGTTGTATTTGCCCTGCTGGTCGAAGGTGATATCACGTCCCAAGAGGGTTGCCTTCGACAAGCAATAAATATAAATTTTCTGTGTGAGCGACAGGTTTTCGAAACCCTTCAACTCATAACGGAGCATCTGGATATCGGCAAATCGCTCTTGAGTGTTTACATTACATTTTGCCATTTTTATCTGTATTTACCATGCAAAAGTAATACATTTTTTCCACATACCAAACTTTTCCTCCTGTTTTTCGCTCTTTGCAAAGTTTTTTACTTGAAATATGCACTTTTTCTTGGAGAAAACTTTTATTTATGCAGATTATTCATTACCTTTGCATGAAAAACAAAACAAAAACATGCCGGTAAAGGCAGAAAACATAAAACGGCAATCATGCAGATAAACGAGATATTAAAAAGCTATTTTGGATACGATTCCTTCCGCCCCAACCAGGAGGCGATTATCAGAGAGGTAATGCAGGGACACGACTGTCTGGTTCTCATGCCGACTGGTGGTGGAAAGAGTCTGTGCTACCAGGTTCCCGCATTAGCGATGGAAGGTACTGCTGTGGTCATTTCACCGCTCATCAGTCTGATGCACGACCAGGTGGAGGCGCTCAAGGCAAACGGTATCCCGGCAGAGGCACTGAACAGCGGAAACGACACGACCGATGAACTCATCATCCGCCGCCGATGCGAGAAGGGAGAACTGAAACTTCTTTATGTTTCGCCCGAAAAACTCATCAGCGAGATACCTTATTTATTCAGCAACATCAAGATTTCGCTCTTTGCCGTTGACGAGGCCCACTGCATCAGCCAGTGGGGACACGATTTCCGTCCGGAGTATTCGCAACTCGGTATGCTGCACGAGAATTTCCGCAATGTCCCGGTGATGGCGCTCACAGCCACAGCCGACAAGATAACGCGCGAAGATATCATACGCCAGCTTCATCTCAATGGGCAGACGTTCGTAAGCAGTTTCGACCGCCCCAACCTCTCCCTCACCGTAAGACAGGAGAGCACCAAAAAGGCAAAGCTCCAATACATCACCCGCTTCATCAGTAATCATCCGGAAGAAGCAGGCATCATCTACTGTCTCTCCCGCAAGAACACCGAAATGGTAGCTCAGGAACTTATCGATCTGGGTATCAATGCCGCAGCCTATCATGCCGGAATGACTGCCCAAATCAGAGCATCAGTACAGGAGCGGTTCAAGATGGACCAGATTCAGGTGGTATGTGCTACCATCGCTTTCGGAATGGGCATCGACAAGAGTAATGTGCGCTGGGTAATCCACTATAATATGCCTAAAAGCATAGAGAGTTTCTATCAGGAAATAGGTAGAGCCGGAAGAGATGGAGCACCATCAGATACCGTGCTGTTCTATTCGATGGCCGACATCATCACCCTCCGTTCTTTCTGTGAAGAAAGCGGACAGCGTGATGTGAACATGGAAAAGCTGCGCCGCATGGAGGAATATGCCGAATCGAGAGTATGCCGACGACGCATTCTGCTGAATTATTTTGGCGAGACATCATCCTGCAACTGCGGCAACTGTGATGTTTGCAAGAATCCTCCACGCACCTTCGACGGCACCATCAGAGCCCAGAAAGCCCTGAGTGCCGTGGTCCGTTCGGGTGAGCATATTGCAGTAGGTACCTGCATCGAGATTCTGAGAGGCATGCATTCTTCTGCAGTTGTGAAAAACAAATACAACGAGATGAAAACCTTCGGTGTGGGCAGGGATACAACATCTAAGGACTGGAATGCTTATCTGCTGCAGATGCTGCAGATGGGATTCTTCGAGATTGCCTACAACAACCACAACTACATGAAGGTTACCGATTTAGGTTGGAAGGTACTGAAGGGAGAACACCATGTTTCGCTGGCTTATATCGAAGAAGATGATAAAGCCACCCGCCCACAGAAAACGGTACGCAACAGGAAGGGCGCCATCGTCCAGCCGGGAAATCTCATTCCTGAGGTGCATGCCGAACGTGTCATCTTCCAGGAAGACTCGAAAGGCGTGGAAGACAAAGGGCTCTTTGAACACCTCAGAAAGATACGCAAGAACCTTGCCGACGAACAGGGTTATCCTCCATATATCGTACTCAGCGACAAGAGCCTTCATGAACTTGCAAGGATGAAACCTACCACCAAGAATGCCATGAGCCTGATCAGTGGTATCGGAGAATTCAAGCTCAATAAATATGGCGATACCTTCATCAAGGCTATCAGGAAATATACAGGACTATAAGATCTTGTCATCCTATCTTCCATTCCAGACAGTTCACCTCGTCCTTCACCGAGAAGTTCAAGCCTATCTTCACCACCTTCTTGCCACTCATCTTGAAGGCGTCGGCATAGTGCTTTGCCTCAATCTGGGCGAGAGCCTCCTCGGCACTCTTGTTGAACTTCAGTTCCATCACGTAGATGGTATCTGCCGTTTCCATCGTGATATCGATTCTGCCCTTTGCCGTATGCGGTTCCACATGGATGCTATAGTTGGTGAGCAGGGCAAACATGATGTAGAGCGTCTGCTGCCAATGCCCCTCGTAGTTAGTGTTGTCGCAGTAAGGCACCGTCTCCAGGAAGTCGTTCAGCAGGCAGAAAGCGGCATCCATATCCCCCTTCTTTACCAATACCGACATCTTGGCGATGGTCGTGTTAGCCTTCGCAGACTTGTCCGTCAGATAATGAGGCAAGAGACTACCATACAGCCCCACCCTAATCTCCTGGTTAGGCAATGCCAACTGATACAACTTTGTCGGTTTGTCATATCCCTTGATGGTGACATATCCACTCTGATAGAGCAAAGGTACGATGGTGGTCATCGTTTCTGTGGGGGCATCAAAGTCCTTCTTGCCCACCTCTATGGTTTCGCCAAGGTCAGCAGGCAGGAATTCATATTTTCTCATCATATTGATGAGATAAGTAGGAGTGCCCGAGCCGAACCAGTAATCATCCATTTCCTGCTTGGCGAAGCAATTCAGCAAGCTGTAAGGATTGAAGACATCAGGCGATGGCCAAGTGAAGTGATAACCATCATAATGGTCTTTCAGCTCCTGGATGGTCTCCTCCCTGCTCAGTTCCAGATGCTCGGCAAGAGCATCGATATCATCGCTCATCTGTGTAAGCATTTCCTCCTTGGTGATACCGCAGATGCCGGCGTATGGCTCGTCCATACTGACATTCGTGATGTTATTCAGCTCGCTGAAGATGCTCAACTGCGAAAACTTCGTGATGCCCGTCAGGAAGACAAATCGGAGCAATGGCTCGCAATCTTTCAAGGGACTGTAGAAATTGCGCATCGTATTGCGCAAAACATCGAGTTTTTCCTTCTCATGCGCCACATCCAGCAGCGGAGCGTCATATTCATCGATGAGCACCACAGCCTGCTTGCCAGACTTTGTTGTAACAGTTTTTATCAAGTTGAGCAAACGAACGTTTGGGTCTGGAGAATCACAATCCACTCCAAACCTATCCTCATTTTCCTTCAATATATATAAGAGATATCGATCCAGCTGTTCCTTCTCCATATGTTTGCCTCCAGCCAGGCTGAAGTGCAGCACAGGATAAGAATTCCACTCTTTCTCCAGCTTCTCGATGGCAAGCCCCTCGAAGAGTTCCTTCTTGCCCTCGAAATAACTTTGAAAAGTGGAAACCAGCAGCGACTTGCCGAAACGGCGTGGTCGGCTCAGGAAGAAATACGTTCCATCGGTATGTGTCATACGATAGATGTATTCCGTCTTGTCCACATAGAACTTATCCTCCTTGCGAATACGTTCAAATGTCTGAATTCCTATAGGATATAATTTTCTTGCCATAATCAAACGCTGTCTAATGAATTGCAAATATACATCAATTCTCCCAAACAACCAAGCATTTCTACGATTTTAACAAAAAAACAATCCCGGCCCAGAGATTCCTTTTTGAATCTCCGAGCCGGGAATAGCATATATTAAAATATAGAGGATTAAAGTTCATCTAAATTAAAATCTGGATAATCCTCTGCGTAAATACTAAAACTTAAAAGATCATCATCTGTCATTTCATGCTTATGAGACTTCAAATCCTCCCATACTTCCGAGATGAGACTAGCTATCAGAGTTGCCTCTTCTGCTATGTAACAATACTTATAATAAGCTTTTCCCCACCATTGAAGACTTTTATAAATCTGTTGCCAAGATTTATTCTCCAACATCTTTGCAAAGTCTGCCGTGCCTTTTACAAAATCGAGGATTGGCTGATAAGGCAAATCTTCTGGTGCAAGATAGGCCTTGCAAAACATCGTGGGACTCATTACGACCCACTCCTTTTTTGAAACATTGGAATACCTTTTAGAGAACATCCAATGAATCGCTTGTTGACACAGTAAACCATCAAAAACAAATATTGCCTTGTCAGAAACTAGACAAACAGCAGGATTCAACAGTTCAAGAGTATGCGATACTTTACGATTCAAGCTAGCAGCCTCTAGTCCTTGAGTCGATTTATACCCCAACCTCAACTCAACCATTAGCAGCTTACAGTTTGTCTTATGGTTATTTTCGTAATCAGCGATACCTATTACCGCATCCATTGTAGCTTGCTTTTGCCCACCACAAATCATAACCTCATAAGTATCCATGTCCAAACATTCGATTCGCTCGTCAAAGAAATTATCTTTATAATCCCTTTTACAAACGTCACTTAGTAGCGCCCCAGCCTTTTCATAAATGGGGTGCGACTCTACACACTCATTATCAAAGATCTGTATCGCCATATTGCTGAATCCTTTCCAATGCTATATTGAACGAATTAAAGATAGGTTCGATGTCACTGCCAAGAGGCTTAAAAGCATACTGAAACCCATCATCATCCACACTCTGAGCTAAATAGAAGTTTGTTTCAGCCAAGATTTCTTCCTTTTTGGCTATTGCCTTGATGGCAGCGACAAAGTCAGGATTATGACTCGCTAAGACTATTTTTACTCCCAACGATTTACGGATAAGAATCAATAATCTAGCAAAAACAACAACCCACTGAGGGTGCAAATGAACTTCCGGCTCATCTATCATTAGAACCGTCTTGTCATCCAAATGACCATTCTTTATTAACTGGAAAAGATAGGCAAACGACTTCATACCAGTAGCAATTTTATCCAAAGGAAGCAATAGCTTGCCATCCTTGCGCTCATAATACATTTCTTTATTGCCCAACAAACTGTCAGAAACATTAATTTTTCCATTTAGGATTTCTGATATGCGATACAGCAAACGTATGTTTTGCTTATCATGACAACCATTTTCCTCTAGCATCAATTTTCTTAATCTTTGCCAAAATACATTTTTTAAGAAGTCATCCAAGCCGAAAGCCATTGGAGTGTCTATGTAAATCGCTTTGTCCAGATTAAAGAGAGACCCTATTCTCCCATCAGAGATAATGTTGACCCCTTCCTCTTGCAAGGCGATATTAAAGGGAACCATTTCATCTTCATATAGATATGTATGAAGAAAAGACAAGACATCTGTCAAGGAGCGATCCTCACTTTTATACAATACCTCTTGCTGTATTTTATCTACCTGTAGGCTTATCAACTCTGCAAAAGCTTGAGCATTTCTAGCCTTTTCCTCACCATCCAAATTCTGATTCAAGAAATTGAGAACTCTGTCTTTTCGTTGTTCTTGAACATTCTCTGCATTCAAGAATTTATCTAGTTGTGAGGCAAATTCACCTATAAACAAATGTAGCTTAACCGTGTATTCGTCTATTGAGCCTAATGAGAAATTATCATCGAGTTTTAAATCGTCAATAGATTGCAAAACATTCAGACCATTGTTAACACCTCTATTTAGTCCCCACATTTCCCTGATGGCACGACTGATATTTTGTAACAATGAATTTATTTCTGTTTTATATCCTTTAACCAGATAGGAGTCAAAGTCCGTAGCAATATCTATCATATAATACAACCATCTAGATATAGTACTCTTACCACAGCCATTTGGTCCTGCCAGCACGGTGATACCATCTATCAGAATATCAGCCTCCTTGATAGCATGATAGTCATATATAGAAAAACGATACTTACTCATTTATTCAATTATTTATAATTAGTTTTCGCAAAGGTACAACTATTATATGAAAACACCTAAGATTTCATAGTTTTTAACACGAAAAGCCATCACACTTCCCCCATGCAGCCACGAACTCATCCACTACTCTACAAACGCAAAAATCCCGGCCCAGAGATTCATTTTTGAATCTCAGAGCCGGGAATAGCATAGTTTTAAATATAGAGGATTAAATATCCATTTCCGCCCTCCTGGTGTGCAGAATGACATCTAAGATAAGATGGAACACAATCCATACCACGATGTCGATGCCCAGGATATACGTGATGTTTACGTGGCCGATCATCAGGAAATTGAGCAGGATGAACATCAGCGAGAGCAGGCAGATAGCCACCATCACCTGTCTCACCCTCAGTCCGCATCTCAGCAGTTTATGGTGGATGTGGCTCTTGTCAGGCAAGAACGGATTCTGCCTGTTTCTCAGTCTGTGACCCACCACTCTCACCACGTCGAGCAACGGCACCAGCATCGTGGTAAAGGCAAACACCATGTTGTAGTCAGACACCACATGCGAGCTCACATCCACCGTGCTCAGGTGAATCATCAGAAAACTGATGATGTAGCCCAGCGACAGCGAACCCGAATCGCCCATGAAGAGCTTCCTGCCCCTCATGGCATTTCCAAACACGTTGTAGAACCAGAAAGGGATAATCACACCCAGCGCCGTAATGCAGAGCAGGGCAAAGGAAAACAGATGCAGCCAGATGTGCTGCCCCGCCAAAGCCACCAGCGAGATGCCGCAGAGTCCGGAAGCCAGACCGTCGATGCCGTCAATCAGGTTGATGGCATTGGTTACGTACACCACGATGAGCACGGTGAAAGGCATGCCCACCCAGGGCGACAACTGATAGATTCCGAAGAGTCCGTCGAGCGACTTAATCCACACGCCCGAAGCCACGAGCAGTGATGCCGCCACTATCTGCACCAGGAACTTCTTCTTGTACCCCACTCCGATGAGATCATCGGCAAGCCCCACCAGGAAGAGCATCATGCTACCCACCAGCAGCGCCAGGAACTCATAAGGCACCTCCCCGTGCATCGACCCGCTGCTCAGTCCCATCAGATGATATATCAGCACCAGGCCGCCCATGGTAATCAGCATCACAGGGAAGAACGAGAGTCCGCCCAGACGGGGAACCGGCGCATGATGCACCTTTCTCTTATCCGGCATATCAAAGAGTTTCTTCTTATGCGAGATAAGGAGGATGTTAGGCAACACCAGCATGGCGATGGTGACAGACACAACAAGTGCTACCAGCAGGAAAATATAAATTGGTTGAATCATAAAAGTAAATAGTCTAAATTGTTACTTTTTATTGCATTTTCTATAATGTATTATCTATAGCTGCATTATCTATAGTTGCATGAAACGTTTACGCTTCCATTCCTGATAAAGCAGCTTAGGCAGGGTAACCACAATCCAGCCACATCTCTTCAACTGTTTTTTCGGGTCGCAGAAGATGCGGTAAACAAATTCCAGATGAGCATCGAGCATCCATTTCGGCGCACGCTTCTCATCCTGTCCGCTGTAGAACTTAAAGGCAGCCCCCACGGCAATCATCACCCCTCTTTTCAGATAAGGTTTCAGTTTGCTCATAAAGATTTCCTGCTTCGGAGCGCCCAGCGCCACCCAGATGATATCCGCCCCATCCTCGTTCACCATCTTGGCAATGGCAGGATAGTCAAACTCATCCACAGCCTTGAAGGGCAGTTCATAGAAGCTCATGTTCTCTACCTTCGGGTTCATCGCCTTCAGGTTCTCTCTTAACCCGTCGAGTGTTCTCTGGTTGGTACCCATAAAGAACATCCGGTATTTTTGCGAACTGACCAAGTCCTTGAAAATCTGGCTACCGCAGTATTGCGGATACCTTTTACCATACAGCCATTTGATGTAGAGCGGCACATATCCGCTGTCGCAGATAGCAAACATACCACCATTTACAATCTTTAAGTAGTCTGGCTTTCTATTAGCGTTGTTCAGGATTACTCCATCCGCCACGCAGATATAGTCAGACTCGTTTTTTGATAATTGTTCATCGATTCTTCGCCCTACTTCCTGAGGCGAGAATTCGTAGTTGATATTAAAGTATTTCTCCATAAGCAAAACTGCATTTTTCAAAATCAAGATAACTCCTCACAAATTCGAGCTAACTGTTTATTAATAGTTTGTACATTAAATATCGTAGTCGACAAACGAACTGATTCTTCAGCTAAAGATATTCTCAATTGCTCATCGCAGATTATTTTTTCCATTTGTTTAGCCAAAGTCTCCACATCTCCAGGATTAAAAAGAAGAAGATTCTTTCCATCTTCTGCGATATCAGGAATACCACCAACAGGAGTTGTAATCACCGGCAATCCATACGCCCAAGCATCCAGTACTCCCATAGGAAAACCTTCGGCATAACTAGGAAGACAGAATGCCATTGCTCGTCGGAACGCCTGATCTTTATTCTCTCCAGAAACCCAGCCTAGAAAAACGACCTGATGAACAATCCCTAACTTCACTGCTAAAGCTTTACCTTGTTCTATCTCACCATTACCTGCAAATACTATTTTCCAATCAGGATATTGATAAGCTATACGAGCAAAAGCCTTGATCATATCATCATATCCTTTTCTATGATTCACAGTGCCAGCATATAGAATTTCTTTCTCTTTTATATTTATACTAGTAGAATTTTCTCTATTTAAAGTAACCTCCGGACACGGATTATACAATACCGTAACCTTATCTGGAGAAATACCCAGTTCTTCAACCAAAGCATTTCGCCAGAATTCCGAAAGAACAATACATCTATCAGCCGTAGAAAAAAGATACTTATATCTATTACGTAACGAATTTTTTATAGTACTATCAACTGAATATGCATGAAAATGAGCAATGATTTTTTTACCCATCATTTTTGCCAAAGGCATCATCAGGCACTTACGTTTTGCAGAAGTCCGCTCACTAAAATGGAAATGAACGATGTCACAAAATGGCAACAATAGCATATATAGGCAAAAAGCAGAAAAGAAGTACCATAATTTCACCAATGCAGTGCCATCTCTATGAGTCTGAATCCACACACAATGATATTTTTTCCATTGCTCCCCTTTCTCGTGCTGTTTGATAACAGCAGTTATGCCACCTCGCGTTTTTCTACTTGTAGCTACAACTAAGACTCTTACCATCCTTTTTATCTTCTTATTTTAAATAAAATAAATAAAACCCTTTGCCAATTATGCTTCATAAGCCAAAAAATTATCTGCTGCAGTTTAGGCAACTTATAAGTTGGATATGCAGCTATAATATCTTGGGTAACTTTGTCTGTCAACATTTCTGACACGATTTTTTCACGTTCAACAGATGGATATGAAGACATTAAAATATCACCAACCTGATGACGTACATAACGAATAAACATACGATCAATACGTTCTTTGATTTCACCAGGATATTGAAGCAGAGCAGTTCTTCTAAGCAGTTCCTGACGATTAGAGATAAAGAATGGAAAACGATCAGTACGGACCTTTTTTGAAATAGAAGCAGTATTATTGTAATAAAAATAAAATATCTCCGGCATTTTAACGACAACAGAAACATGACCTAAAATATCTAAATTCCAAATCAAATCCTCTGTAATAAACTGCCTTTCTGATACAAATCTCAAGTTATTATTTTCAATTAAGCTTCGTCGATAAAGTACGATTTTAGCAGACATAGCTATATGACTTTCTATAGGGTCTTCTGCGCTTGAACTAATCATATCCATAGCAAAGTTTTGAATACAATCCTTATCAGTCAGCACTTCAAAAGTGTCAAAACTGTTCATAGTTTTCACAACACCAGCATCATCTATAGTCTTGATACCCGTGTAAACCGCATCTGCATTAGCCCGAATAGCAGTATTATACATAAGCTCATAGGTATTAAGTTCAACCCAATCATCAGAATCACAAAAAGCTACATATTCACCTTTTGCAACTTCCAATCCACTATTACAAGCCATTCCCAAGCCACCATTTTTCTTATGAACAACTTTTATGCGAGAGTCACGAGCTTCATATACATCACACATCACAGGACAATTATCAGGACTCTCATCATCTACCAAAATGATTTCGATATCATGTAGCGTCTGATTAACTAGAGATTGAATACATCTATCGAGATATCTTTCGACATTATATATTGGGACAATTATTGATACTTTAGGATTCATCATATATATTTTTTATTTATCGTGAAACAAGAATACTTTATAAGTTACGACATCTCGTGAATCGCCATAATTTTTAAATACATTCCAACATGTAGCCATCCACATGGCAATAATAAAAATGTGAGCATATTGTTTATACTTATTACCAAGTTGCCAAAAACATACTAAAAGCATTGATGCAATAATCAGTTGATAAAACTCTAAGAACATTACGATTCGAATAAACAAATGACTCGTATTACAAATCAAGAAATATCCACAACCATAAATAAATGCAAAGAAATACCACAAATTGAAATACTTCACTTCACCTTCATATCTTTCTTTCAGCAATGGTCCAAACCAAGTAACAACTAATGCTATCAAAAAGTAAGATAATTGCATCGGACCAAACGCTTTTGCTTCCTTAGTATAACCGCTTCCAGCTATTGTTGCAATTCTTTGGGTATAGTCATCATAGCCAAAAAAATCTGTTAATTTCTCGATATAAGTTACAAAGCCTTGTAAAATAGAAGTCATTCCTAAAAACAGACAAGCAAACAGCAAACAAACGCAAATATTACGATATTTTGTTATTTCTATAATTTTTGGGGGAATATATGCAAAGACAAACAGCGGCATTACCATTAAAGCAGAATGATGAATCAAAGATGCCAAGAACAAAGAAAGAAAAAATGGAATAGGCTTTCTTTCTATGATGAATCGACTTGCAAAGGTAAATATACAAGCAGCAGTGACTTGTCGCATACCATTCGTCATATCCCAAAAGAATGAACTACCAAATAAAACTATTGGTAAAGCAGCAAGAATATAATAACTTCCTTTCAATGCCCTTACTAAAAAATATATCTGCACAAAAGCCACTAATCCCATACCAACAGTATAATGAATACCTGCTCTATGTATTGATTGCACAAACAAAACCCACAAAGACTCTTCCAATCTACTCTTACCAATATATCCGGTTTTAAAGTTATGTATATAACTCAAGCAATCAACTCCCACATTATATCTAATACCACATATCACTGCAAAAAATAACATGAAATACCAGATATAGTACTTAGATCCTAAAGTCCCTTCACCATAGTTATTCGCAGTTTTGGCAAACCAACACATTACCCATGCGAACATTACATATATTAAGATATCAAATAGAAACATATTACCTTAATTTTATATCTATATATTTTTTCATATTTTGATATGCACGTTGCATTGAATAATGATTATCCAATGGAACAGATACATGCATAATCTTTTGAATCCAATCTTCAACTGATACAACAACATCAAAATTCTGCATTCTTTTATCAGTATGATATGGATTGCGAGTTATGATAAGCGGCTTATGCAAACCTTCAGCATCAGCTATCGTTGATAAACCGACACAATAGTTTAACTTATCCTGTTTGAGAGGACAAACAATAGCCTTGGCATGCGCCATAGCTTGCAACATCTCGGGATATACATTGCCACTGTTTTCCGTAATAACAACTTCTATATTAGGGATATTTTTACACTTCTCTACAAGATCTTCATAGTTCTGCCCTGCATGAGATTTGGCTGTCATAATTTTCAACTTAGCTCCCGTTTTACGAAAAGCTTGTATTAACGTATCAAAATCTCGGTTTTCCTTTCCTGTAGAAACAAAATAGCCTTCATCTGATGTATCTACTTTGCTGTAAAAATTCATATCTGCTCCCCATCCAGGGACAGAACATTTCTCCCTACATGTAAAACCACCTTCTATGGTTTCTTCCATACTCTTTTCGGAGAGGAAGAAAAGACGACTAACAGACATAATACAACGCTTATACAAGTATTTCTTCCAACCATTACAGTTCGGAGTATGATGCAGGTAAGCGAAGACTGGTATATTCAAAATATGAAATGACGACAACAGCAATAAGAGAACATGACAGCCAATATTTAAGTTTGGTATGAAAATCGCATCAGGTTTAACCTTCCAAACGAGTTTGAGGTCATTCAGTAAACTCTTTCTTTCCTGTTCCCAGACAACTTGCTTACTATCCTTCTCCATTTCTACCGCTCCATACAACCAATGAGATGGAACTTTTCCTTGCATATAGAGATTGTGAGTCTGAGCTTCACCAATATATAAAATTTTCATTTGCGAATTAAAGACTTTATAAATCGACCAACTTTATTAGAATTAAAGAAATATCCTTTTTTCATTTTAAACTTATCTGACCATGACATCCACGTTGCAGAATAGTGATGAATGGTATAAGTATAATCCGTAAGTTCCATTTTGGAACTCATAAACTCAATAGGACAGAAGTACTCCCAGGGGTAAACTGTAATACTCCCTACCTTTGTTGGCTTATCTACATGAGCAGGCATTCCATGTTTACGAAGTACCTTGGTTACAATAGGAACAATCGGAATTTGCTCCATGTGACCATCAGGAAATATATAGTGAGTATTTTCATAATACTCCATAACTTCTTTAACAATAGGATTATGGGGTTCTATGGAAAATCCTAATCCAACATTAACCTGATCTTCCGCATTAGGTGTAGAAGCATGCTTCTCTACTGCCATCCAAGCACCAGAGTTAATAATATCATCCATATTACGAATCACCTCTACATCTGTGTCAAAATATACTCCTCCATTATCATAAATTATCTTTAGGCGTGCATAATCGCTCACGTAAGCATACTTTTTCACGTCATACGCTTCCTTTGTAAAAGGTATGATATTCACATCAAAGTTGTCTTCATTCCATTCCTTGATTTCATAATCAGGAAGAAACTTTTTCCAACTCTCTATATATCGTTGGTATTCTGCAGGAATAGGATTACGTCCAAACCAACAGTAATGTATTATTTTTGGTATCATATTCAATAAAAAATATTTTCGTTCAACCTAAATATCTAATATGCATTTATGTTTTTCTTTACGATTATAAATACCTATAATTATGATATCCCTTCTATATTTATTTTAATATACTTCTGTTCTTCTACTGTATTTTGAACCCTCCAAAAATCCTCACGCCAATAACTATCCGTTTGCAACCAAGGTGTTTTTTTGAAGAAGAGAAAATGCAGATAAGGCAGCGATCTCCCTTTATAATCTGTGATACTACCATTCTTCACATCATAAATCCATTGTTCACCATCCTTAGGCTGAGGACTAGTCCAATACTCATGGAGCAATACATTTCTATGCAAAATCGGATTCAAAAGATCCAAAACCTTGAAGTAATGAATGCCCAAGTGGCGACAAACATAATAATGGATTCTACGAATCGTACGAAGATTAGGACATACTAGACTAGACCATTCTCCTTCATCCAAGGACACAGGTTTCTCATCTGTAATTTTTGACTTCCAATCCTTTATCTTAAAACAAAGATTACGATAATAATCATTGTTACGGCAAAAACAGCAATGGCCAGCTATATGATAGTTATGAGTAGTAATTACATCATAACGAGCCATATTCTTGTCATTTATAACCACACCCAAATTACCATAAACTAAATCCAAATCACCCATTCCCCAAAAATCATAGCCCTTAAGTTCTTCATGGTGAATTGCTCCAATGAAAGGTTTCAAGTCGGTAAGCTTATAGGGTTGTGGATAATGATAATCTACCCCTAATCTCTCGCTCACCAACTTGCAATAATCCCCGTATGAGCATTGGTGAAATATCGTATTATTATACCTTTGCTTAGGCAATGAACAATCTGTATAGAAGATAAAATCCACCATCGGATTACGCCCACAGGAATAGAGATATAACTCTATCCACCCAGGCCATTTACCAAAGTAAGGTATGATTTGTGCAACTTTATAATTCATATTTATAAATTTTATATTTCATAAAAGAATCACCACTACTCTATTTCGAGAAATATACAATTTTATTACTTAAATATATCATATAATTTATTTCTGAAAAGTGGGATACAAAAACCAGACAAAATACATACGGCTAGAGATGTTACTACATATACAGAAAGAGATTCTATTCTAACAAACTTCATTAATAGCCAAATTATAGAGAACTGAACCATCATAGGTACAATAGAATTACGACCAAAAAAGCACAACACTCGACAGGAAATCATCTTACAAAGCTCTATCACAACAAAACTACCCGCAATAGCCTCTAAATAAAATGCCAATATATTCTGTTCTATTAAATTAATACTCAAATTTTGCGGAGAATAGAATTTATAAAAAGAAAAAATCCATATAACAAAAGAAACTACTAATACTCTCCTATCACGTTTTTCTCGTTTAAGATAATTTCTTCCATAAAAGCCCAACAAATAGAAAGGTAAGCAAATACATGCCTGCCCTAAATACATTATGCTCATATGCTTAATGGATAGAATTACCCCCCCATAGTAATTAATAAGAAAAATAAATTTCTCCATCTTAATCGCTTTACCATTCCAACAATTAAAGTAATCCATAACAATACAATAAGAAACCATATTGTTGTTTGTGCCTTAAATGCGAACAAACTCCAGTTACCCCGAATTAGTCCATCCGTTATTACTCCATAAAAATAGAAAAAAGCACAAAATTTAATCAACAAGCATACTCGTTTCAACATTTTTTTGTCATCAACATTTATTGGCTCAAATATACCAGATAGCAAGAAGAACAAAGGAACATAGAATGAATTCAAAATACCATCCCAAGTCTTATATATTACACTCTGTGCAAGAATTTCACTTGGTATTATATGTGATGCAATAATAAGCATCATGCCAATAGCTTTGGCATGATCAATATGAGATAATCTCTTTTTCATCACAAATTAGCTATTATTTCACGGAGTTTATTTTCTAATCTTTCGTAATATCCCCAAATTACATCTTCTACACCTTTAACAAAACGATGCTGACATGCAAAATCCATGTATATCCTTTCATTAGAATTGAGATCAGATACAAGATTAACAACATCCTTATTATCTTTTCCCATATCAAAAAACACAATAGCATCTTGGTTAAAAACATCAGAATCTGGTTGATTGTTACTTCCCCAATAAATTGGGATACAACCACCTTGAATTGCTTCGAGAAGTTTTTCTGTTACATAACCGGGAGCATTGGAGTTTTCTGGAGTAAGATTAAATCGATAATGCTTTAACCATTTTACCTTATCATCTTTATAATCTGCTTTAAGAGTATCATTGTTATGCATCCAACGACCACAACTATCAATCGTATCAACAGCAGACAACTCATTAAAAATCATCTCACGCCCTTTGTCTCCATGACTACAAAGAAATGAGCAGAACTTTCTATTCTTATAAGACTTGCTTTCAGGAGCATTCCAAATTGTAATTTTCCTCTTTATCGATTCATAAGACTCCATGGGATCAAGAGCCCATGTTATCCAAAAAGGAATATGTAGATAATTGGCATGGTCAGTTATATCATCAAAACCAATTGATAAGTCAATACTTGGCTCATTCAGCATAAAATCATGCCACTCCTTACGAAAAGAAAGATTCTCTCGAGCAAAGAATATCTTTAAGTCACAAGGTTGATATTTGATAGCCCATTCTGGACCACAAATAGTAAAGACCCCAGCCTTCAATCCTGGTTTGTCTTTTAGCAATCCACGTCCCTCAATAAATTTGGGAAGCCACAAATCCTGCTCAAAGAAAGGAGGAAACCAATTATAAAGTTTAGTCTGATATGCTTTAGAAAACTGCAATCCCTTTCTGCGGAGTCTATATAAGTTATTATAATATTTTAATGTACCTATTCCTACCATTTTATGTAAACTTTATCGAATTGGATTGTTCATTATCATATTTTTAAATTTATATAAAGATGTTGCTATATGGTATAGACCATGATACGATAGCCATACCAAGATGCGATTAACCCTAGAAGTCTTTATTGCCAACAAATCCTTATTACATTCTGGATAAATGGAATAATATTCTCTTGACGTATAGATTGGATGCTCAAAAGCACCATATTTCTGTCCTAATTTAAAACTTTTTATCGCTTCATCTTTAACTGCGCTTTCAGGAAGTATCTCCTCCATCTTTTTAACCAACAAATCACCCTTTCTTAATCTTTCCTTAGTGTAACACCCAACAATACTATCATGTCCAATAGCACAATAGTAATGATAAAAAGCTTTATTCAAATATGCAACTTTTACCCATGAGTGAGATAAGATTTGATACCAGAAGAATAAATCCTCACAATAATCAATACCAGGAAAAAATCTAGCGCCAATCTTGTTGTAACAAACTCGCTTTACGAGTTTGTTACAACAGCTGCCATGCAGCTGTTGGAACATATCACGCATAACTTGCTGGGGAACTAAAGAAGAAGGTTGCTGTATAACATAATGCTGCCCATTATTATTATTTGTAAAATAATCACAAATAACAATATCGGCATCTTCTTTTTTAACTTTTGCATACAATTCTTCTAACATTGTAGAATCAAGCCAATCATCGCTATCTGCATGAATTACATATTCCCCTTTTGCTTGCTCTATTCCTATTTGTCTGGCTGAAGCTACTCCTCCATTTTTTTTATGAATAACCTTAAACCGTGAATCTTCCTTATGATACCCATCTAATATATTACCAGATTCATCTGTACTTCCATCATTGATCATAAGTACTTCAAAATCTGACATGGATTGCTCCTTGATGCTATCAAGCATTCGCCCAATAGTTGCCGCAGCATTATAAACCGGCACTATAATTGATATTGCAGTCATAATTTAATCAAAAAAGGTGATACTTGTATTAATGGCTGCAAATCGATAAATCCTTTTTGATAATCATTTTTTGTGTTTAAAATATCATCTACAGTCATATCACTATGTAATAAAAAAGGTGACTTCCGATCTTTGCCTAAAGAAAGGAAAAAATCGTGAAATTTAAAATGACCACCTAACAACTTACCTGAAATCTCTAACCATAAATTTGGAACTCCATACGCTTCTGCAACAATTAAACCATGTAGCGATGAAGATGCAATATAGTCACAACTCGCTATTTGATCTATAACAGAAGTCCAATCATCATATCCTTCCATCTTAATGAAAAGAACATTAGGATCAGACTTAAGTCTAGATAAAACCGGGTGATTGAAATCATCATAATGAGGTATGATTCCCAGCTTATAGCGTTTCTTTTGCACAGAAGGTGTATATAGTCTAGGCAATAATAAAGCTGGATCTCCATAAACCTCAGGACAGTCTACACCTTGCTTTAAGAGCCATTGGCGCGTTAATGGTCCACGAACTGCTAATATTTTTTTAGGATGACAATACAAAACTCTACTATCATCAATCGTGCCACTTCCCCATACTATAGTATGTTCATTAGTCAACATTCCTAGCGTTGATCCTATAGCAAGATAGTTGTCTTTTTGCGACCTTATAGATAAAGTAGAATAATATAAATATGATAGCTTCCTATTCCAAAGCTTTTCTAACATATATATATTAATATCATCTCCCCAATTACGATGCATCAACCTTCCATAAGAGTAATGTAGACAAGCATTAATACATATCGGATGGCAAAATACATCTATAAACGCCATCACTATTTTGTTAAAAATCACACTTAATCGTGATTGATTATAAGAAATCATACCTTTATTCATTAACATTTTCGACACCCTTTATATGGTAGTTTCTAAACAATTACCTTCCGATGGATTAGCTTATTTATAATGACATCAATTAATATCAGAACCTTTCCCATAAGGGATATTTTTTTTCCCAAAATAGCATAACACTCTTGTGCATAAATATCCCTTTTAAGCACAGCATCAATAAACAATCTTCGTAAATAAGCTTTATAATTTTGCTTATAAAAAGCAACATCAAATACACGGTTAAACTTATCAATATCCCCAACAGCATCAATTTCCAACATTGTGCGAACACATTTGAAACATTTGTTATCGTTTTTAACTGAATTCACACATACATTTAAATATTTCTGAGCAGGTTCCCAATTTACTAATGCCGACATTTTTTCTAAACGACTTTTTTCCGCCCCTCCGGAATACAAATGCATACCATTTATGCTCATCTGGGCCAATGTAAACAAATCATAACGAGCAGAATATTTAATATCCATCAAGCTAAAATCTTTAGCAGGATAACCAGAAGAATATTCATAAATATGGATTCCTTTCTGAATTAAATATATACAAAACAAAGCCATAAACGTATGAGATGCTATATGAGAATAACCTCCATGCTTATGAATTAATAAATGTATATTCGACTCTATAAAAACAAAATTATAATTATACTCTGCAGCAAAAGATTTAGCCAAATCGAGGCGTCCTTTTACCAGTTCTGTACGCAATTCCTTACTACTTTTCATCGCTGCACCTACATTAAAAAAGCACAAAGTATTAAACTTCATGGACTTAGGAATTTCAGAACGAGTATTATCACATATTGTATATAAGGAATCTACGCCACAGGATATACCTGTAGCAACCATTTTGGGGATTCTTTCAACTTTGTCTGGTCTATCTATGACTGGTGCTAAAATTTTAACAGAATGCAATTCTGAATGTATTCCACAAATGGTTGGTATATAGTGAAACTTCAAAACATAATATAGTTCAGAACTAATAGGATTGTCAGAAACGAAATCACAGGAGTTCTTCATTGCAAAAGGAAGGAATCCCAACACTATCGCATCAATTCTGTCTAAAGTTAAATACTGTAATGTAAATTCATTTATATTAATTATCAACTCTTCGTCTTGGTTGCCAATTTGAAGAGGACACGTAATACGACATCCAACTTGTTGATACTTTCCTATTTTAATTTTCATACTCTATATTTTTAATGTGAGGAGTGAACATTGGGTCACTCAAAATATCTATTTCGTTTAAGAAATTTCTTGTTATTTTTTTTATTCTTCCCCATAAAGTAAGCTGCTCAAAAATTGGGAAACGACTCTCTTTCCAGGGAGTAAGCTTCAAGTACTTTTTATAACTCCACCGATATGGATGCTGACAGTCTTTAAACCAAGGCTTGATTGGAGCAGCAAAATGAATAATTCCAGGATGACGTTTGGATACATTTAATTCCGACAAATATTTATCAAAAATTTTGGGAGAACGCAAAAAGTAAAAAGTTGTCATATTCCAACGTATAGGAAGCAAAGCTATTTTATTTTGAAAATAACAAGCTAATACATCCTGCTCATTTACAATTTTTTCTATTATTTTAGATGCATACTCCATAATCGGTAAAACATGTTCCATTTTTCTCCATTTTATCAAATCACAAACCATTACACCAGAATTAATACAAACATCTGTAGTTTTAAGTTCTAAACGTGATTTGAATGCTATACAATCAGGGATATCTTCAGCTGCAGCAATCACTTTATCCTCAAGATTCCAAAAGTATAAAGACCTGATATCATCATTAACTATCATATCCCCATCAAGGAATAGGCATCGATCTTCACTAGAAGGTAATAGTTGAGGAATCAACAATTTAAAATACATAATAGGTTGCCATTGACCGATAGGAAAATCTCCAAGGTTCTCTATACTACAGTTTATGACTTTAAGCAGTGCATGATAGTTGTTACAAACCATCCTTAATTTCGCTTCTGTTGCTACTGATATACCATCCGTCAACAAATAAATGACAAATCGCTTTTCTCTGTTAGTGCAAAACAACGATGTCAACATCACTGCAGAATGTTGTATATATCGTTCATCAGCGACTATAACTATATTATAATGCATTTAAACTACGATTATTAAAACTATTTTTCCCTAAATTTCTTTAAATACTTTCCGACAACTTTACTCAATATCATCGTTTTTGTTTCTTTATTGAGTCCAAAAAGCCAAAGCACAACAATAGTACACATAACAGAAGATGAGCATACAACAAAAAAGCGCAAGAAGCCATCATCCATATGATGCTGAATGAGAAGTGGAATGATTGCGGCAACTACCACCAGCATGAGATTTTTACCTACAACCATGAAAGAATACTTCATTATAGGGAAATAATAATACTTATTGAGAATATACATATTCATAAAAGTAGCTAAAAGCATTGGTAAAATAGAGACCCAATACATATCTACAGGGCTACCTCCTAGTTTTAATACCAAATAACATAGTGGTAAGTGAGAAAGATAAATAGACGTAGACCAAATATTCTGTACCTTTACCCTTCCAATAGCTCCTATGCCATAATCCACCATATTATTGGAATAAGAGACGAAGCAAAGCAAAAGAGTAATTTTTATGAACGTTGAGGTATATTGAGGGACTTCTGTCAACCAAAGTTTTAATACAAAATCAATTTCAAGCAAAACAGGAACGAAGAATACAGATAACAAAAAAAGAGTTACTCGGGTAATATTGAAAATGAGATTCACAAATTGTTTTTTTTCGTCATTTGCATAATATTTTATCAATTGAGGTTGTGCTGCCATAATAAATCCACCAACAAATTGTTTTATTGTAAAAGTCACTGTAATTGCCAAACCTCGTGCAGCATTGACAGTTGTTCCAAAAAACATATTAATCAATATATTTACTCCATTTCCATTTAAAACCGCAGCTATATGTCCAACAGCAGTCCATCCTGAGAAGGTAAACATTTGCTTAAAAAGATTTCTGTCTACTTTCATAGAGAATTTACATTCTGAAAAATGACGGACGCAATACCAATGATTAAGTAAACGATTGATTACACTGCTTATCAGCATTAATGATGCATAAACAATAAGCTTATCAGCTGGCACCATAACCAGTAAATAAAGTGAAACCAATTTGAATACAACATCGAAAATGCTTAAATACGCATATATATCAAATTTCTCATGTGAGGTAATAGCTGCACTGTAAGGAGTCTGAGATATGGCAAGCAAACTAGACAATACAGATAATTGGAATACCCAGTTTGCAGCATAAAGTCTCGATGGATCTATGTTCATTTTATAGTTAACGAACCATATACCAAAACTTTCCAAACAGATAAATACGATCAAGACTATTATCAGGTGAATGGCAATAGCCGTAGAAAAAGTTCTTTTTAATACGAGCTGGTCACCTTTACCTATGCTTAATGCCAAGAATCGGTTTGTGCTAGTCTGCAAAATACTGTTCAAAACTGAGAACATCGACACAAAACCTCCTACTACATTATATAGGCCATAGTCTGATACTCCCAGTTTTTCAAGTACAATTCTTGTAGTAAAGAAGCTGATACACATCATCAGCAACATTCTACCATACAAATACAAAGTATTTTTAAATATTCGCTTATTATTCTCTTCCATTCAAGTCTATAAAACTATACACGTCACTAATAAAGTGCGCGAATTCTAAGAACAAATGACAAACGCTGTTTCTCTATCAGTACAATCCAACAAAGCAAACTTCTTTATTGAATACTGTATATATCGTTCATCATATGCTATAACAACATATAACGTATTTGACTAAATCATTAAAACATAATCATTCTTTAGTCTGAAATACTCCTAATAATTCTACCATTTACTATACTCATACCTTTCGCTACTAGAACTGTAACAAAAAGACCAAGCAAGACAAATAGCAAATCATTTGAAAAATACTCACGACATACTAACAGAGTGGCACCCTGAACAAGATAAACCTCGTAAAAATACCCCCCCCGTTTATTCATTACCCTGCATATAGGCAGGCGCATAAGAATATATGAAATGATGACTATAAAGATGATATTACATATAAAATAAGAAGAATACATATACCTCCATTTATTAAAGAAAGGTACAAACTGCTGCACTATATCGAAATTCTTGAAGCACAAAAAAAACAATACCATTATACTCATCAGCACCTTTATTCGTATTCCCCCAGATAGGCTTATCAAAAGCTTACTCTTTATTTCATAGTATGCCAACAACACCCCCATGACAAAGCATGGCAAGCCTAGAATATACCATACAGGACTCTTCATTGCTGCCATAACACCAACAGCCATGCCAATAGCAAAACATAATGCTAAAGTAGCATTCCTAACTGAAAGATATTTATAAGCAACATAGAATGCTGCATACAGGACTATAATCTCGGTCACATACCATCCGTAACGCAAATTTATATCTGAAACGAACCAATATATGAACAGATTTCTCCAATCTACTTCTTTACATACAACCCATTCTGCTACAACATATAATAACATCGCTGTTAAAGCAGGTACGATCAACTTCACCATCCGCTTCTTCAACCATTCTGTAGACAGAGATTTATTCTTTTTCAAAAATCCACACAACAATCCATACCCAGACATAAACAAAAAGAAAGACACGCACAAAGCACCTAATGCCGTTTCTCTCATAAATATCTCATCATGAATGTTATAGAAAGATGCCTGATGACCTATTACAACAAGAAGAGAAGCAATAAACTTTAATAGTTGCGACTGTTCACGTTGCTTACATATCATATTTCCCTTTGCAGGCAATAAGCAAATGAGTATTAAAAGTAATATTGGGAAAAAAATCATAATTCGTTAACAAATATATGAACCTCATTTTCAATAAAGTTCTTATTAGTATAGCATCCAGAGCCTCTGCCGGAACCGACACCAGACAGAGAACTGCAGGATATATATTTCAATAGCCTTTTTCAAACTACTCAAAACATTCAGCCTTAAACCTTTTATAATTGCCAGTCATATTCGACAGCTTCATCTTTGCAATACTTACGCAGGCTACGCCCCTTTCGGTTCAGGTTGTAGTCCTGCATCACCTTTTCAAAATATTCTTTGCTTTCCATTTTATATGAATTTTAAAACGGCTGCAAAGATAATATTTTTCATTCAACCCACCTTACGCTGTATTGGTGGTTTACCGTTTTATTAATATAAATCCACTTTGATATCGAACGGACTATCAAAGTCCTTCAGCATTGCATGCTTCGTATCTTTCTCTGAGAGATTGGCATGTTCTGTTGGTATCTTCCAATCAATACCGAGCCTATCGTCAAGGATAGAGATACCACCATCTGCCTCAGGATGATAGAAGTTATCACACTTGTATTGGAAGACGGCTGTTTCTGAAAGGACTGCAAAACCGTGAGCAAAGCCCTTTGGGATGAAGAACTGGACATGATTATCTTCTGTCAGTTCTACTGCCACATGCTTACCATAGGTTGGTGAGCCTTTACGAATATCCACGGCGACATCAAGTACTCTACCCTTTACGCAGCGTACCAGCTTGCTCTGGGTATAAGGTGGGTGCTGGAAGTGCAAGCCACGCATTACGCCATAGCTGCTCATAGACTCGTTGTCTTGGCAGAAGTGAACACTGTGACCCAGGATTGGGGCAACCTTTTCTTCAAACTCTCGCTCGCTGAAGCTCTCGAAGAAGTAGCCTCGAGCATCACGGAAGAGGCGTGGCTTTATAATGAGTACGCCTTCAATATTTGTTTTTACTATATTCATGATTCTAACTTAAGTTCTTACATAAGATTTTCGAAAACCTACCCGTCCTTCCTTACCGTTAAGGAAGGCTCCACCTTTCTCCCCAAGCCTCTCTTCCCTCAGGGACGAGAGGATGTAACCGCCCTCCGGTGCTCAGAACCGCTACGCTATAAGGTTGGCGGACCAATCAAAGGTCTCGTCAGGTTATGCGGGATGGGACCGCATGGATATAAAGACGATTACTAATGTAAACCACCAATACAGCGTCCCTACTATTTATCAGCGGGTTAGCCGTACCAGTATTTTTGAATAAAGTTTTGATTTTCTAAAATTTAACAATCAAGCAACGGCTTGGGATGTCTTCGTTATCTCAGTATTCGTATCACCTTCAAAATGGAGAACATTGTCACATGGCAAGAACGTGATATACTGATAACATCACGTCTTTGAAGATTCTTACTCTTATGCTCCTTGAAAATCTGCGTTCTTAGTTTAATCGTTAATACAAAGGTATTATTTCAGCCAAATCATATCCTTTTGTGGCTATATTGCTTGATAAGACATTCAATTCGTTCTCTTCTGATTCGTCTAGCTGTAAAGATAACTCATACAACTCTCGTTGGTTTGGATGAAATTCCATGTGCTCTATGAGATATTTTTTCATCTCAGATACATTTGAATTAAAACTAATAAAATAAACTGCAAGCCGCAAGATTCTTGGATTTAAACTTTTTCAAGAGTAATTCTACTCTTTTCTTATCTTCTTCTGTAACTTCCATTGATTTATGTAACTATCTATTTGTAAGCATCCAACACCCATGACAATACAACTTCATCCCCAGTGTTTTACTGGGGATACAGAGTATTTTAAGAAATTGGATTTTTCTTATTGAACCACATTCTCAATTAAGTTCTTATATTAATGCATCCTGAGCCTCTATCGGCAACCGTCTTCCGATAAAAAGCTGCAGGATGCGTTGTGGGTGATTATGTAGCGCCCACACTACTAAGCTACTTCTCGTTATATATATTTTTTTGTTATTTTCTAACAATATAATTGTTTCGTATCGGAAATGAAGGACATAGAGTCCTTACCAGATAAGAATCGCTTTGAGGGTATTCTTACCTGGATATTGATTGAGTAAAACTAGTTTTGAAATTGTTTTTTTCTACCTCACCGTAGAGGTCCCACAGATCTCACAGATGAACACAGATTTTCCTACTACAATTATTATCCACAGATGAGACCGTTCGGTCAGATGACATTATTTCGTATGATGCTCTATAAAGCGAGTAATCATTGATGATACCGTTTGGGGCGATTACCACTTTCAGGAAATACATACAGGCTATTAACCTTTTTCACTATTCGCTCTAAAGACTTATTAGCTGTACGTTCTCCAAAATTATCAGCAACCTACTGACCTATATCTTTCAATTGCTGCTATGCCAATGTTGACCAGGTGATTTTTATTTCCATCCCAATTCCTCCTTCACGACATTCAAAATTTCTGAATGAGGAATCGTTTTCTGAGACAAAGACTCCTTATAGGCGAAATCGGCAGCGGCTTTCATTGCTGTTTCGTCTAAGTTATCGATAAATGATTGCATCTTCTTATCGTCACATTTTTATTGTTTACATGCTGCAAATATAAGGGAAATATCTGAAATTGCCAAAGAATTTCTGGTTTTTAACATTGTCCCACAGATTGCACAGATGACGCAGATTTTTCGACTCCCCTGTCCCCCTCTTGCGAAGAGGGGGTCCTTATCCCACTCCCAAGCCCTCGCCCTTAGCATAAGGGCAAGGGATGTAGCTGGCGACGCTATAGCTCTGCCAGAGTTTTGGTCAGCCAGCGGAGCCTGTGCCCGCAAGGGGCTGGCTGAGAGTGCTTACGCAACAGAGTTGCGAGTGTTTGTCGCCTAGCGGAAGACTTTATTTCGTATGATGCTCGATGAAGCGATTAATCATTTTTACAACAGTGACAGTTGACTGCCTGTAATGAGCTATCACCATGATATTAATGATTTCTCCATCAATATTATAATAAACAACATTTGGTCCTATGTTCAAATGTCGAATTAAAACCTTGTCGTTTAAGAGTTTTGAAGAATAGCTATAGTCTGGAGTTCCAGATTCTGGAAACAGCAATAAACGCCCTACCTTAGAATTTATGTCATCTAAGGTTTTGCGAGATACAGAAGCACCAAAATGTTCTTCTACATAGTCCAAAATTCCATCAAGTTGATGGAGAGCCATATCAGACCAAATTATTTCCATCCTCTTTGCTCCTTAATCTTTTCCATTGCCTGAGAATGAGAAAGACCTCTTCCCGAACGACTTTCCTTAATGGCGTACTCTGAAGCCATTTCTAAAACTTCATGAGGCATATCATTTACGAAAGCCTGTACTTTGTCTTCTGGAACTTCATATGGATTAATACCTTTCATCGTTGAATACAACAATGTTATAAGGGCATTTTTCCGATCATCACTCCAATTCTTTACTTCGTTCCAAATCGGAGTATTTTGTATTTCATTATAATTGAACGTTCTCATAATTCTAATATTTAGTACCTTACATGCTGCAAATATAAGGGAAATATCTGAAATAGCCAAGGAATTTCTGGTTTTTAACATTGTCCCACAGATTGCACAGATGAACACAGATTTAAGAGACCTGTTCGGTCTTTGAATAAAGTCACGCAGATAGCGCAGATGACGCATCTTTTCTATTACACGCCAATCAACTTCCGGATGACTTGCCCTAAATTCCTTTGTCAGCATATAGACAGCCTCTCCTATTACCTCAACAAACTTCGTAAAGCCGTAAAAAACAAGCTTGCTGTTTTTAACGTCTTCTAAAGTATATTGAGATTTATACTCTTGAATTTCATTGATGGCTTCAAGAATATGTTCTAATCAGCCTCTATCTTTAACTTTTTCTCTCATAAATCAAGAACTTGTCGTTATTTATTGAGTCTAACGCAAAGGGTAAGAGGCGACTGGCTTCTACCATATCCACCTTACGATGAAGTAAATCTTCTAAATTGAGCATCATGGCAGCAATCTTCATCAATGATACTCTGGAGTTCTGACGATCATACTCTACAAGAATATTGACATCACTATCCATACTCTCTTCGCCTCTTGAGCATGAACCAAAGAGCCAAGCCTTCTTGATGGGTTGGCTTCCAAAGAATTTCTGAATCTTTGGAATCATATTTTCAACATTCTTACTAATCATAATAGAATCCCTTTTTATTGTTTACATGCTGCAAATATAAGGGAAATATCTGGAATAGCCAAGGAATTTCTGGTTTTTAACATTGTCCCACAGATTGCACAGATGAACACAGATTTTCTGAGACCTGTCCGGTCTTTGAATAAAGTCACGCAGATTTATCCTACTACTATTTCTTATACGCAGATGAGACCTATTCGGTCTAGATTACGCAGATTTATTTTCATAGAGCATACTTCATCTCCACCAAGGCATCCCAACCATCCGCATCGGCTGGTACTGGCTTACCACCTTTAGACACCATTGTCTCGACATATGCCAAAGCTTCTTTGAACTCGGTGGTTTCCGTGAATTTTGGAGTGGATGGCTTGGCAATCGATGCTGCCCCATCATGTATATTACTATTTATCAATACTTTGTTCATAATCCTATCTCCTATCATTAATAATTTACCTGCAAATATAAGGGAAATATCTGAGCTATTTCAGAACGAAAGGAGAGGACGTAATCTGCAGCTTATGCTTTGCCAAGCTCCTATACTGCGGGGAAGTCTTTGATATGCATACCTTGCCGGATGGAATCCAATAATGCAAATGATCTCGTCTGATTTTACATCATTCTTCTTCATCTTCTCACATTTCCGGTTCCTGATAATACTTTCCTACTACTTCCGAAGCCTTGCCTGAGAAGGCAGCCAAGCCTCCCCATTCCGCAATCAACTGATTGTTATTTTCAACATCCAAAGAGGAAATGTCGGTAGAGGTTACTCCACCTCCATCTGATGAGAAAAAATATGTCTTCAACTCCTTTTCCTGCAATCCATTCATTACCTGAACGGCTGTAGATTTCTTATCTATATCGAATAATTCACTAAGAGCCTTTTTAAAACGTTCCGCAGGCAAATTCTTGAGAGTCTCAAATACCCAGGCAAACTCCAACAACGTAGGAGAATGAGTGGATACTATTACCTTATATCCCGCCTGCATCAATTCTATGATTTCCCAAATAACGGTCTGGATGGCACGGGGATGCAATCCCATTTCCGGCTCCTCAATGATTACCCACTTGTAATCTTCCTTATTGATTACAGATGTTGGAGGTCCTGAGAGACAATACATTGCCAGCAGAAGAGGCATAAACTCCTTCTGACCTGCACTCCATGTCATAAATGGAAGACTGACATTGTTAATATTCAGCTTCATCTTTCTTTGACCTGAACTTTGGTCAATAACAACTTTTGCGCCATGAAAAACGGATTCGTCTATAGAATCCTTTACCACACCCTTCAGACGATTACGCATCGGGAATATCACATCAGGATTACCTAAACCACTCTGTATGAACACACGCAGTGTTTCACTGAAGTTTTTCAAGACATACGGAGCAGCTCCATCAAACTCCATAAAATTCTTTGGACGACCATCTGATATTCCTAAAATTCGTTGAGCAGGAACATAAAAGACGGATTCCTTGGTATTCTGCTTGCCCTTCGATGGCTTCAATAAATCCGTGATTGCAAATTTCTTATCTGAAACTTCTATTTTTGTATCTCCACTGAACAACGTATGCAATCCCTCTCCAAAATAATAATCCAAGAGAGGTTCCACATCTGTTTTTGACAAAATATAATTATACTTCCGTAATGTCTCGATAATGCTATTCTTATCCATGACTAACTTGAACAGCTCCAAAAACAAGCTTTTTCCACTTGCTTGAGGACCTATCAAGATATTCAAGTCACCTAGACTTACATCTACGGACTTGATGGGACCGAAATTCTCTACCTTCAATTTTGTCATTGCCATTCTGTTATTTTATTCAATTATCCGGCAAAAATACAAATTATTTTTGAGAAATCAAAAAATTTAAGGGACTTTTACGTTCTGCACTAACTCTTGTCCCACAGATTTCACAGATTCACACAGATTTCTTTGCGGCCTGGGCGGCCTGGAATTTGAAAGGGTCACGCAGATTTGGCTTTACTTCCCGCTGGTCAGTGGGTCCGGAGGACAAATCTCCCTTCGGCCGCCGATTTTCAATTCGCTGATGACGCAGATTTTTTTACGGTTCCTCCGGTTCCCATTGTAGGGGTATGTTTGGGTGGGTGTGAAGGGGGTGTATAAGAACTTTTGTATATACATCGTGCGCAAAAGATAAAGAGAAAGGGTATCAGATAGTTATGCCTTCTTTTTAACACGCTTTTCACGCTAAAGTTCATATACCCCCTTCACACTTCACGCTTTGTTTGCTAATCTAAAAATCGCTCATTTCGGCGACAATGGTTCCAACAACCCGTCAATCAGACGAAGCAGCTCGTCTCTGTGAGCCTCGCCAACCAACGACTCCATCCAACGTATCGCGCCCCAGTAGTCGTCGATGGAAACATCACGGTCCATCGCCTCCAGACTCTTGGTGTACGCATCAGACAGCCGGAACTCCTTGCGGATGGCTGACTTGGTGGAAGCCCAATGCTTCTCCTCCTCAGTAAGACCACCCTCAAAACGGTCTTCCTTCAGTTCTTCACGCATAGCCCAGAACACGTTGTGGACTAAAAGATTAAAACACTTGTGGACAGAAATCATGCCCGTCTGTAGTCGTAGGAATCCTTGATTCCCATGACTTCACTTTTGATTTTCTTGAAAAACATTTTAAATAAATTTATGTTATGTTCCAAAATCGGAACTTTTTGATTTCAATGCCAAATTTTATGCTTAGCTTTGCAGCGGAATCTATATGATTCAATTTTAAAACAACTTATAATCATTTGCTTAAAAATGACAAAAACAGAACAAGAACAAAGACAAGAAATGGTATTACCATCTTTCTTCTATGCTATCGCCTCCAGCGAAAGCAGACAACTCATCAGTCTTGATGAACTGCAGCGAATCATCACCCTCGACGCCATGACCCAGGCGCGTACCGAAGACTACCGCAAGAACATGCGCATCAGCAGCGAGCTCGCTCATCAAACCAAGGTGATGATGCCAGGCATCACTACCTCCGTGCTCATGGACGGACGGGGCAAGGAACTGCGCAACGTGGTGAAGACCACCCAGATGATCGCCGTGGACATCGACAAGATTCCTGCAGAAAAGATGAAGGAGGTCGTACAGAAGGCGGACGCCGACCCTCATACCATGATGAGGTTCATCACCGTGAGCCAACGGGGTCTGCGCATCATCTCCAGATACCTGCCCATAGATGACGACGAGGTGACCGCACTGGAACTTTTCGATGTGATCATACGCAAGGCGATGAGCTATTACAGTAAGTTGCTAGGCGTGCCTGCCGACGAGCAATGCGTAGACATCACCCGGATGTGCGGACTCGCCCACGACCCTACCGCCTACTTTCATTGGGACGCAGAGCCTTTCGACTTGGACACCCACGACCTGAAGGCGCTCTACACCAAGAAGGCCAACGAAGCGAAATATGCCAAACGTGCCAGCAAGCGCAAGCGAAACAGCCAGAAGATGGTGGCACTTGGCAAGGGGGTTCCCACGATGGACGAGGCAGCGCAGCACATACTGAACCTACTCGACACGTGGGGCTACAAGTTTGAGAACGGTGCCCACAACGAGTATGTGCTCCACTTCGGCAAGGTGTGCGTGCGCTATGGCATAGACAAGGAAGAGGCAATGACCTACGCCAAGAGCAACTTCAGCTCCGACTATCCCGATGCTGACAGCGTGATGAAATCATGCTACAAGCACACCGAGAAGCTAGGCACCTGGCACTTCTACCGCAAAGGCGAGGGCTTCTCGGGTAAGCCGACAGTCAAGGTTATCAAGCAGTGGCTCTCGATGAGATACGAGTTTCACCACAATGAGGTGACGGGATTTCACGAGGTGCTGAGTCGCGATATAATCAAAGGCAAATACCATAAGTGGACCCGCATCGACGACAACATAGAGAACACCATCTGGACCCAGATGGACGAGATGGGACTCGAAGTGACCGCCATCAAGCTGCACGCCATCATCAACAGCGACTTCAGCGAGCCTTGGGATCCCTTCGACGAATATCTCAGGAGTCTGCCCAAATGGGACGGAAAGACCGACTACATCGACGAGCTCGCCAACCGGGTAACCATCAACTATTGCCCTGGCTACCACCACTCGCAGGAAGAGTTCAGATACTTCTTCAAGAAATGGCTCGTATCGATGGTGGTGGCATGGGTATCGCCGAGAGTGGTGAGCCAGACCATCCTGATATTCATCGGGAGGGGTGGCATCAACAAAACCACATTCTTCTATTATATCCTGCCACCATGCCTGCGCCAGTACTTCATCAACGAGTCAACCGCCAACTATACCGACAAGGACTTCATGGAGGCTTTCTCAAGCAAGGCACTAATATGCCTCGACGAGCTGGAGTCTACCTTCGGCAAGGGGCTGAGCGCCCTCAAGAGCAACGTCACCAAGCTGGTGTTCTCCATCCGCCGCCCCTACGACAAGTATCGTTCGGAACTGCTGCACCGTGGTGCCCTCTGCGGCACCAGCAACAGCATACAGATCATCACCGACGAGGAGAACCGCCGCTACTCACCATGGTTCGTAGACAATATCGAGAGCCCTAGGGAGACACCCATCGACTACCAGCACGTCTATTCCCAGGCTGTAGCTCTGGGACAAGAGGTAACTAATCGGGTGAAGAACCAGGAAGAGGGATGGGTATACTGGCTCACCACCGTCGACATAGACGTGATGAGGGAGCACAACGGCATGTTCATGGTTTCCAACTTCATGGAAGACCAGATACTGCGCTTCTACAAGGTGCCGAAATCAGACACCGACCCTCAATATGTAAAGTTCCGCTATTCATCGGAAATCATGGAGCGCATAGGCGGAAGTCCTGCCCTGAGCCGCAACATGAGTCACCAAAATCTGAGTGCCGTGATGCAGCGACTGGGCTTCAAGAAGGTACACCGCGCCAAAGGTAACGGATGGCTCGTGATAGAGAAGAATCCGGGAGAAATCAACACCGAGGCGATCTGCAGCCCAAACGAATGCGCAGAAACGTACTTGAAACCGTACAGAACCATAGCTACGGATAGCCAGAATGGTTCTGACCAACAATAAGCAGCATTCTGGCAAGTGCTAACCAGCATTGCCAGCAACGCTAAGTATCATCAAGAGAAACGCTAAGTATCATCAAGAGAAACGCTAAGTATTATTACCGCGATTCATAAAAGTCAAATTTATATGAAAATCAAGATATACAAAAAATTCGAGCTTGCCAAGCTCTACTTTCCGGAGCAGTCGAAACACGTGGCACTAAACCACCTGATGCGAATGGTAAACCACTGTCCGCCTCTGCTTGAAGCCTTGCGAAGAGAGGGCTACGAACGGTTGGCGAAGACCTTCACCATGCGCCAGACGCTGCTCATCTATGAGTATCTGGGCGAGCCATAATACTGAGTTTTCCAGTTTTATGCCCCATCGTATCCCTATCTCACCCCTATCGTACAGAAGCCTCTTATGAAAGTCGTATCTTTGCAACCGTAAACAAGAAACAAGCACTGCGCAGCGCTTTAATACATGAAACACGAACCATAAAACAATTTATTAGCCTTATGATTGAGTACGATTTAAAGAAGAACAACAACAAGAAGAACGTGAAGGCTTATGGCAAGTACTACGCCAAGCCCCACATTAGTGAAACTGTAGATCTCGATGAGCTCGCCGACCACATGCATGGTCACAACTCTCCATTCTCAGCCGGGACCATCAAGGGCATCCTCATCGATGCCGTGACCCATATCAAGGAGCTCCTGCTCATGGGCAAGAATGTAAAGCTCGACAACCTCGCCATCTTCTACATCAGCATCAAGAACAAGATGGGTGCAGAGAAAGCCGACGACTTCACCGTATCTAAGAACATCGAAGGAGTAAGAATGAAAGCCCGCGCCACGGGCGACTTCCGCTCTGTGAATCTCAACCTCGACGCCAACTTGAAGAAGTATGGTGCTAAGAAAAAGAAGTCTTCGACCACCACCGACTCTGGCTCCACCACTGACCCAGGCAGCGATTCGGGTGACTCAGGACTTGAGTAACCGGGGATTGCGAATCCCCTTAACAAGTTTTTAAAATCAATTGACCGAAAATGACACAAGATCGATTTCCGATGACGATTGGCAGCGAGGAGGTGCTCAATGAGCATCTCCTGCTCGCCTACACAGAGAACGGCGAGATGATGGACTCACCTCTGAGCGTCCGTTTTCTCGTAATTCATTGCTCGGCAACACGTGCCGACCGTAACTACACCGACAAGCAACTGATGCGCGACCACAAGAAGCGTGGATTCCGCACCGTGGGCTACCACTTCTATGTCCACAAGGACGGAAGCATCACGCAGTTCAGAAAGCTGCTGGAGGTGGGCTCACATGCCCGCCCATACAACCGCTGCTCCATCGGCATCTGTTACGAGGGCGGGCTGGATGACGAGGGTCGTCCTGCCGACACCCTTACCCGTGCCCAGTATGACGCAATGTGGAATCTGCTGCGCAAGCTCAAGATTACGTTCCCACAGGCTAAGATTGTGGGTCATCGTGACTTGCCGGGCACCACCCCGAAGGCATGCCCTTGCTTCGATGCAGCGAAAAAATTTCCACTTTAATGGGGAATGAGGAATGTTGAGTGTTGAATGTTGAGTGTTGAATTTTTAATTTTAATTTGAACTATGAAGAAAGAAACCATCAAGAAGGTGATCAATTTCATCATCACCGTACTTACCGCCGTAGCTAGCGCATTCTGCGTACAGAGCTGCCAGTAAATTCCCTGTAATCAAACCTTAAGTTCTAATTCTACCAGTATTGCCAGAAGATGCCGAGGCGGTGCATGTCGGAGCCCACCATGTCGTACATATCTTGCTTCATGAGCCACTTGCATCGTTTCTGCACCTTCTTGCCATACTGCCCATCTATCGAGAACGCATTTCGCTGGAACTTTATGCCCATCAACTTGAGCTTCCCGTAATCGCGCTTCTCCATGTAGAGGTAGCGCTCAGGATGGGCAAGCACGGGCGTGTAGCCCTTGTTCTTGATGCGCTCCAGGAGGGCATGAAAATTCATCGGGGCAGAGAAGATGCTCGTCTCCACCAACAGGAGCTTGCCATCCTCGCCCAGCGGCAACAGGTCGTTTGCCTTCAGGCGCTTTTCGAAGAGCGCATCTAGCATATTTTCGGCTGCGAGATGCAGCCGGAGCATTTTTCTGTCAGCAGGGTTTCGCTCGGCGAAGTCCTGCTGATATTGTTTCTGGAAGTTTGCAAATACTTGGCGCAAATGGGTGGTCTCGTTGGGTACGTCTTCCATAATATGAGGCGTAAGCCAGACATCCCTCATGCCTGCGCCTTCGTAAAGGCACAACATTTCCAACGACTTCTTTACCTCTTGAAATCCGTCGTCCACGCCGGGCAGGATGTGGCAGTGCCAGTCGATGCCGCCGGGGAGTCTCTCTGATGGTGCTTTCTTGCTTGCCGTCGGATTGCAAATCCAACGGAACGCCTCACGGAATATATTCATATTTTTCTATTCTTTTATCCAATTTTCTACTTTCCTATTTTTGCCCCCCCATTCTTGTCGGAGCCGTAGTGATAGCCGTAGCCATAGCCATAGTGGTAGCCATAGCGATAGTAGTGGCCGTAGCGACCGCCCTGAGCCTTGGTTCCGTTCAGAATGAGCGCCATATTCTTGAATTTCTTGTCCTTGTAGAGCTGCTCAATATCGCCCAGCATACTGCGCTGCATCAAGCCCGAGCGTACCACGAAGATGGTGCGGTCGGCAAGTTTCTCTATAATCTGGGTATCTGCCACGATTTCCACTGGTGGACAGTCGATGAACACATAATCGTACTCACCCCTCATCTGCCTGATCATCTTCTCCAGACGCTCGGTGAAGAGGAGCTCCGTAGGGTTAGGCGGCATGGTACCGATAGGCAGCACGTCGAAATCCTTCACCAGTCCATGCTCCTCGCCATGGCAGATGATGCCCTCCAGGTCATCGGTCCTGCCGTTGAGATAGTCGCTGAGTCCCTCGCCAGGGCTGCCCACGAGCATGGATGCGGAACCATGGCGGAGGTCACCATCGATGACGAGCACCCGTTTCTTCTTGATGGCGAGCGACATGGCGATGTTGCCTGCCAAGTGACTCTTGCCCGAGCCTGGGTTGAAAGACGTAAGGATGATGACGTTCTGTTCGGGATGGGTGCCTATCATGAACTCCAGGTTAGTGCGCAGCACGCGGAACGCCTCGTTCACGATGTCGCGCTTGCCTGCCTTCACCACAATCTGTCTCGTCTCCTTCGGCTTCTTCCAGAACTGGATGCGCTGCAGAAGAGTTGGTCTGTTCTTGCGACTGATGCTGTATGGTATCTCACCGAGGAATGGTATGGTAATGTTCTTGAGGTCGTTTCTGCCCCTCACCGTCGTGTTCATGTTCTCACGGATAAAGATGACTACCACAGGTATCAGGACTCCGAGAACGAAAGCCACGAGGATGATGTTGCGGCGCACAGGCTGCACGGGCTTGGTGTCGCCCGTAGGAGGGGTGATGATGCGCGTATTGTAGGCGGTGAAAGCCTTGGAAAGCTCGTTTTCCTCTCTCTTCTGCAAGAGGAAGAGGTAGAGCGCCTCCTTCACCTTCTGCTGGCGACCCACTGTTTGCAGGTACTTTGCCTGGCTAGGGTTGCTGGCTATCTGGCTGGTGGTCTGCGCCTCGTTTGCCTGCAGGTTGCCAAGCTGCGAGTTGAGTGTCACCACGAAGTTGTCGATACTGGTTACGATGCTATGGCGCATGGAGGCGAGGCTCTGGTCATAGTCAGCCACCAATGGGTTCTGCTCGCTGGAGTTAGCCACCAGGTTGTTGCGCTCCAGCTGCTGCTTGTTGTATTCGGTAATCTGCTGCTCGATGCCCGGGCTGTCGATGCCGATATTGGCTGGCAGGAGCTGGTTCTTGCCCACCTTGCCCGTCAGGAAGTCGCGCAGGTAGCGTGCCATGGAGAGGCGTGAGTTCAGCTCGAGTATCTGCTTGTCTACGTCGCCGCTCTTCTGCATGTATTGCTGTGCGGCGGTCTCTACGTCGGGCAGCAGATTGCGGCTCTTGAACGAGGAGATGTCCTTGTCTACGTCGCCCAGTTCCCGCTCGATGACGCCCAGGCGCTCGGTGATGAAATGGGAGGTGGAGACGGTCATCTGGTTCTTGTCCTCCATCCAGTTCTTGCGGTATACGGAGATGATGGTGTTCAGCACGTCCTCGGCGCGCTGGGTGAGCTGGTCCTTATAGGTCAGGTCGATGACTGTTGCCTTCTCCTCGCTGATGCTTGCCGAGAGCGACGCCTTGATATGGTTGGTCATGGCATAGAGGTTGGTACGAGTCACATGCAGTTTCCTGCTCTCATGTCCATTGATGAAGGCAGAATAGCCCGGTGCCTGGTCTACGCATACATAGCCCATCGCCGTGCGGACGGTCTGGCCCAGCTTGCCCTGTACCTCCTCGTCCGATTCCACTTGGTTTCCATCCTTGTCGGTGCCACTCACATGTACGATGGAAAACAGGTCGTCATGCTTTACTTCTACATCCAAATTGGCGCTCTGCATATCGTTCAAGCTATAGAAATGAACGGTTACAGGCAGCGTTCTGCCATAGAGAGCCACAGGATGGAAGGTACCGTCTTCACTGTAGTTTACGTCGAGTTTGAGCTGCTTGCCAGCCTCCAGCAAGACGGCTGGCGACTGGATGGCAATCAACTCGTTGTTGACGTTCGACTTGCCTCCCGAGAGTCCCATGTCGGAGAACATACTGGTCACATCGCTGTTGATGCTCTGGCTCTTGCCGTCTTCCTTGATGAGGATGGATGCCGTGCGCTGATAGACACTAGGCGTGGAGAGGAGGTAATAAGTGGCTATGCCCAGGGTGACGACGAGCGAGATAACAAACCATCGCCAGCGCACAAGGCACAGATACATTAAGTCTTGCAGACGAATGAAGTCTTCTGCCTGCTGGGGGCGACGAACCAGAACATTCTGCATCGTCGCTTGATTATTCTGAATCATTGAATTTGAATGTTGAATGTTGAATGTTGAGTGTTGAATGTTGAGTGTTGAATGTTGAGTGTTCACTCTACTCTTACATTATTTCTTGATAAGTACCGCCACGCTGGTGGCAAGTGAGGCAAGGCTAATCCAGAAGCTCGTGCTCCTGACATTGTTGCCATTGACCGTGCTCTGGCGAGCCTTGGTCTTGTTGGGGCTGATGTAAACCACGTCGTTCTGCTGCAGGTAATATACCGGACTGTTGAACACGCTGTTTCCCGAGCAGAGATTGATCGTGTATATCTTCTGGTGGCCGTTTTCCTGGCGCAACACCATCACGTCTTCACGGGTGCCATAGATGGTCAGGTCGCCCGCCTTGCTAAGGGCATCGAGAATAGTCACTTTCTCGTCCTCGATTTCATACTGTCCAGGGCGTGCCACCTCACCCATCACCGAATAGTGGAGATTTGTCAGGCTGACGGTCACCACGGGATCCTTCACCAAGTTGCGCTCCACCAGAACTTTCTTGATTCCCTCGGCAATCTGCTCTCGGGTACGACCTGCCACATGCAGGGTGCCCAGCACAGGAAAGTCGATGTTGCCCTTGCTGTCTACCGTATAATAATAGGCATCCTTGACGACGGTCGACGTGGTGGTGGTTCCCGTAAGGTTGAAGAGCTGTGAGATCTGTGGATCCTTGCTCTTCACGCCGATGTAGAGTTTATCTGTTGGCTTGGCGGTGATCACCGCACTTTTCAGATTGATTAGCGTGTCAGGATTTTGGTTAAAATCCTGGAAATAAGCTATTTGTTGTGGGGCTCCACAAGCTGACAGGGCAAGAAGTCCCGTACAAAAAGCTCCAGAAAGCAATGAATTACGATATTTCATATGATTTTATATTTTTTCTAGAAAACATCTTGGTATATAGGTGGTGGCGACAGCACAGACCCCGTCTATCGACACGATGAGGCGATGGTCGCCATTGATGCGCTTGATTTCGCCCTCCAGACCTTTGAACCTGCCGTCGATGACCCTGACACGTTCACCTTTCTTCCAGTTGAAGGCTCCATCCTCGAAATATTCCAGCCCCTCCTGATCGCCCGACGATACCATCATGAACATCTGCATCTGTCGCTTGGGAATGGCGATGGGCTGTGGGTCGAAGTCCACCAGCTGGCGATATAGCCTTGCCTTGCCACACAGTTCCCGCTCCAGGCATAGCGCCTGTCGCTTGTTGCTGCGCATGAAGAAAAGCGAGGGTATGAGTGGGCGCTCCACCACAATCTTCTTGCCTTGGCTGTTTACATGTCTCTCTTTTACGAAAGGGGCGTAATATTCCATCACATCGCCCATCATGTCTTCGGGGAATGTGTTTTTCATCTGGTCAGGATCCTTAAGCGCGTTGTTGAACAGGTTGAACAAGTCTCGGCAAAGCGCCACTTTGTTCATGAACACGCGCATGGCATACCATGATGCCTCTGTCTCGGCTGGTTCGCCAAGAGTCTCGGCTTGTATGCTTAGAGAATGATTGATATCTTTTATTGAATTGTCCATTCTATCATTTTAAGTATTCTTATACAGACACATTTTCTCTTCCCCTTATGTCGAAACGAGTCGTCACAAGCAGCAAGGAGATTGAGACAGTATACTTCTCGTAAAGCTTCTGTCGTTCGGAGCAACCCTGATCCAGGCGATGCTGTACCCGCAATCCCATTTGGGTAACTAAGCCTCTGGTTTAGTTCTCAAACGCGCCGCAAAGTTAACAAAAAAAAAAAAAAACGAAAGAATGTTAGCGCAACTTTAAATAAAATTAGTTTTTTAAGCCGTTTTATTAATATTAGTTAATTTTACTGTTTTATTTGCATACAAAACATAAAATCGGGGTAAATCTCTTTCAATAAGTGATTTACCCCGATTAAACATTATACAGATGGAAGGAAACTTAGTTGTTTACGCTACCTCCCACAATATCAAGCAATTCATTGGTAATGGCCTGTTGACGACTCTTGTTGTACTGCAAGTTGAGTTCGCGCAAGAGTTCATCGGCATTATCCGTAGCGGTCTGCATGGCCACCATTCTGGCAGCATGCTCACTCGCCTGGCTATCCAGCAACGCTGTATAAATCATCAGACGAAGCTGCTTAGGAATCAAGACTCCCAAAACAGTCTCCAAGTCTGGCTCTACAATGAAGTCATCATTCAGAGGTTTTGCCTCAGAACTCTGGCGTCCGTCAGCTTCAGCCTGCTTTTGGCGCAGATATTCCTGAGCCTTTGCCGTAGCCACATTAGAGGTAAGGTCACGATCGTTGTCCACTCCTATCGCCTCAGTGCTGAGGTCAATAGGCAAGAAAGTCTTGCGGGTCAGAATCTGTGAACCGGCACTCTTAAAGTGATGATAAATCATCTCCACCTTATCGAGCTCACCAGCAGCATACTGCCTGGCAAGTGAATAGGCGATATCTGCACAGGCGCTGGCACGAGGATGATCGGCAAGATCATTAAAGTTACCGCCAATCTTCAAACCCAGTTTCTGTGCCTTCTCTGCCACTTTTCGTCCGATAGGATATACCGTGATGTCGTCAATGCCTTGAGCCTTATACTCGTCCACCGCATGCATCATCATCTTGATAACGTTGGAATTGAATCCACCACACAAGCTGCTGTTAGAACTGTATACCACAAGAGCTACACGCTTGGTCTCCTTGTGCTCCAACTGCAACGGATGGTCGACATTCGGAGTACTTACCAGGAAACTCTTGAGGATATGTTCCAGCATATTTCCATAAGGCAGCATATTCTGGATAGCTACCTGAGCATGATGCAACTTACTGGAAGCCACCATCTTCATTGCACTCGTAATCTTACGGGTACTGTTAACGCTGGCTATGCGAGTTTTAATCTCTTTTAATGACGGCATAGGCTATTACGCTTTATATTGTCCTGCAACATTAGCCATGGTCTCCTCGACTGCCTTAATGGCATCATCGGTGAGTTTACCATCGCCCAAAGTCTCAATCACATCAGCGTGCTGGCTGCGCATTGCATCGAGGAACAGATCCTGACAGTCGCGAACCTTATCCATTGGCACGTCGTGCATCAATCCGTGAACACCACAGTAGAGAATAGCTACCTGCTCGCCTACCGGCATTGGGCGGTACTGAGGCTGAACCAGCAACTGGTCGTTCTTACGGCCACGGTCCAGAGTCATCGCTGTTACGGCATCCATATCGCTAGAGAACTTAGAGAATGCCTCCAGCTCACGATACTGAGCCATATCAATCTTCAGTGTACCAGCCACCTTCTTCATACTCTTAATCTGGGCAGAACCACCTACACGAGATACGGAGATACCTACGTTGATAGCTGGACGGAAGCCCTGATTGAAGAGGTCGGTCTCAAGGAAGATCTGACCGTCGGTGATGGAAATCACGTTGGTTGGGATGTATGCTGATACGTCACCTGCCTGTGTTTCGATGATAGGGAGGGCTGTCAAAGAACCACCACCCTTAACGTGACCCTTCATGCACTCAGGAAGGTCGTTCATCTGCTCGGCTACCTCCTGCTGGTCGTTGATACGAGCGGCACGCTCCAACAGACGAGAGTGGAGATAGAAGACATCACCAGGATAAGCCTCACGTCCTGATGGACGGCGGAGGATCAGAGATACCTCACGGTAAGCCACAGCCTGCTTACTCAAGTCATCGTATACTACGAGAGCTGAGTAACCACGGTCGCGGAAGTACTCACCGATAGCTGCACCGGCAAATGGTGCGTAATACTGCATGGCTGCAGGATCGGCAGCGGTAGCACTTACGATGATGGTATATGGCAGGGCGCCATGCTCCTTGAGGTTCTGTACCAATGCTGCAACGGTAGATGCTTTCTGACCGATAGCTACATAGATACAATATACTGGCTTGCCAGCCTCATAGAAGCTCTTCTGGTTGATGATGGTATCCACTGCGATGGCAGTTTTACCGGTCTGACGGTCACCGATGATCAACTCACGCTGTCCTCGACCGATAGGAATCATAGAGTCTACCGCCTTCAAACCAGTCTGAAGAGGTTCCTTTACTGGCTGACGATAGATTACACCAGGTGCCTTACGATCCAAAGGCATCTCGAAAGAATCGGTGAGGTCGATGTCCCCCAGACCATCAATAGCCTGACCCAGAGGGTTTACGACACGTCCGAGGAAGTTGTCGTTTACGCGGATAGAAGCAATACGGTGTGTACGTTTCACGCTCTGTCCCTCCTTGATGCCAGCTGTAGGACCTAAGAGGACACAACCTACATTGTCTTCCTCCAAGTTCATGACGATAGCCATGGTTCCGTTCTCAAACTCAAGAAGCTCATTAGCCTCGGCATTGCGCAGACCATAGATACGAGCCACGCCATCGCTGACGGTAAGCACGGTACCCACCTCGTCAAACTGCTGAGAGCCATTAACCTCCTGGAGCTGCTGCTGAAGAACCTCAGACACCTCACTTGGTTTAATTTTATCTGACATTGTTTATTTACTTTAATTATTTTTACTTTTTGAGCTGTGTCAGAATGTTGTTGAGCTTAGTCTTTACGCTCGCATCCATTCTGTAAGTATCATACTCAAGGATGAAACCGCCAATCAGTTCAGGGTTCACCTCGGTCTTGAACTCCACAGTACCTTTCGTTCTCTGCTCCACCATCTTGCGCATCTTATCCTCAGTAGAGGCGTCAACGGCAGTGGCGGTGATCAGCTTACCGCGGATGATGTTCTTCTGTTTCCTGTAAAGAGTGATATACGAAGCAGCCATGAATTGCAGGGTGCTCTCCCTATCCTCTTTCAAGACGAGAGCGATAAACTTCTTGCTCAGTTCCGTAGGCTCTTTGCCCAGGGCTGTGATGAGAAGTGCCTCTTTCTTGTCTTTGGAAAGCATAGGGTTGTCTATCGTAAATCTCAGTTCAGGCACGTCGATGTAGCTCTTAAAGAGCGTCTGCATCTCCTGGTAGACCTGATCTTCGAGCTTCATGCCGAGTGCAGCCTTGATGAGGGCACGGGCATAACGCACCGATATTACACCTATATCCATAAGCTTTACTATTTGTTGTCAGAAGAAACCTCGTCCAGCAGTCGATTTATCATATCCATCTGTGCCTTGTCATCAGAGAGCTTAGCCTTGAGCACCTTCTCTGCAATCTGAACAGAGAGTTCGGCTACCTGGCCTCGGATTTCACGAATGGCGTTCTGCTTCTCGGTCTCAATCTGCTTCTTGGCATCAGAGAGGAGACGTGCGCCTTCTTCGCGTGCTTTATCCTGTGCTTTCTCTACAATGGCATCGCGGGTTTCGGCAGCCTCCTTGAGGAGGGCAGCCTGCTTCTCGCGAGCTTCCTGCAAGATGGATTCACCTTCTTTTTGGATATTGGCAAGCTTCTCGTTGGCTTCGTGAGCCTTCTTCAGACTATCATCGATGAAAGCCTTACGTTCGTTCACCATCTTAATGATGGCTGGGAATCCAGCCTTCCAAAGAATGATGAAGACGATGATGAAGACCAGCGTCATCCAGAAGAGCAAACCGCTATCAGGAATTAATAAATCCATATATACTGGTTAAAGTTTTACTTAAACGTTTTATTTTAACTAACTCTAGAATCATCTCTATCATGCCCCGGAAAGACATCAGGCTGATGCCTGAGACTTCCTTTTATCGGGGCAGATGATAGTGACAGATGAGATGATTACATAACGATTGCCAGGATGGCGATGATGACAGCGAAGAACGCAACACCCTCAACCAACGCAGCTGCGATAATCATAGAAGAACGGAGGTCGCCCATCTTCTCTGGCTGACGAGCCATAGCGTCCATAGCCTGGCCACCAATGCGACCGATACCAATACCTGCGCCAATAGCGGCCAAACCTGCACCTACTGCGGCACCCAACTTTGCAATCTCTGCTGCTAATAAAAGTGATAACATAATCTTAATAATTTAAGTTGTTTATATTTTCTTTGTTTATTATCTGAATGAAATTAGATCCGTAATCTATAAACTACTTCACTACCTCTGGCTCAGCCTCATGAGACTTTACATGAGCCAGCGAGATGAATACTGCACTCAGCATGGTGAATACCAATGCCTGAATGTAGCTTACCAATACTTCGAGGAGCATCATAAAGGCGCTCATCGCAACACTTACTATTGTCATACCCGTACCTGCCACATAGTTGGCGATAGCATTCTCACTGATGTTGAACATGATGAAAATGATAGCCGCAAACGAAAGTGCGATGGCGTGACCCGCCATCATGTTGGCGAAGAGTCGGATAATCAGAGCCAGCGGTTTCGTAAAGATTCCGAAGAGCTCGATGAATGGCATCAGTGGCACTGGCACCTTCAACCACGTTGGTACCTCCGGCCAGAAGATTTCCTTCCAGTATTCCTTGGTACCGGTGAAGTTGGTGATCAGGAATGTCGTTACACCGAAGAATACGGTGCAGGCGATATTACCCGTCAGGTTACCACCACCTGGAGGGAATGGTACGATACCCATGATGTTCGCCACGAAGATAAAGAAGAAGCAAGTAAGCAACCATGGTGCGTACTTTGGGGCTTCCTTACCCAGGGTGGCCTCTATTACATCGGTATATACCGACATGATGAACATGTGCATCAGTCCCACAAATCCCTTTGGTGCAGGATCATCCACCTTGTGCTTCCTGCACCAGCGGGCTGGTATCAGGATACACAACAACAGAATGATAGCATCGATGAAGAGCACGCAAACGGTCTTCGTGATGGAGATGTCGAGAGGACGAACCTCCTGGTCTCCCACCTTCTCTACTATCTTGTTGGGATTCGCCTGCGCATCAGCGTTCTTGATCACCAGATTATAAGGGCCCGGACGGTCTCCATTGGCATCCTTCTCTTCCGAGAATTCGCTGCTGCAGAACACGTGCCAGCCTGTGGTGGTATTCACGATGACAGGCAGATGAATCACTACGGGATGGTCTCCCACCTTTGTGATATGCCATTCATAAGAATCCTTGATATGACCCCACAATATCTCTTTCACATCGATGTTCTCCTTAGCCGATACCTGCAGAGGTGCCAGCGTGAAGAGCAGCATCGCCATCAAGAGGAATTGCTTGAGATGTTTCATATTCTTTAATTCTTACTTTTGTTTATTAATTATTTGTTTCAGAACCGCTTATGAAAGACGGTTCTTTTTCTCTACCCGAGCGAAGTAGATGCAGTCGAACACGAGAAGCATGACATAGAAAAGGGCAAAGATGGCGGTAAAGCCCAGAATGTTCTGCCTGTCGCATACCAGCACATAGATGAGGAACACCAATGTACCGGCTATCATCTTGATGACCAGCGCCGCCATGTAGAACTTGGCGAGATTGGCTGGCGATGACTTTGCAACAGCCTTCCATGCTTCACCATAAGCAGTACTTGCAACGAGTGAGAATATCGCACTCACTACCAGCGGGTTAACAACCTGGGCTATCATATCATCGCATTGAGCAGACAATCTGCATGCAAAGAGCACGGCAAGAGCCACTGCTGCTGTAAGCCACAAAGAAATCTGCTTATACCTGATACTCGCCTGTCTGATAGTCTGCAAGCGCAACTTTTCGTCTTTTTCCATTATCTAATAATTAATCACTAAAAATTAATCACTTATCTAAACTTCTACGCAAAGGCTTACTTCGTTTTTCTTACATTCCACGAATCCGCCCTTGATGTTCATTACCTGCTTGCCTTCCTTGGTAGTGTATTCCACCTTGCCCACTTCGAGCGAAGAGATGATAGGCGCGTGATCCTTGAGAATCTCGAACGAGCCGAGGGTTCCCGGAACCAGTACGCTCTCTACCTCACCCTGGAAGACTACTTTCTCAGGAGATACTATCTTTAGCTGTAACATAAGCCGTGGATTTAAAGATTACGCCTGTGCTGCTGCGAGCAACTGCTTAGCCTTCTCCTTGGCATCCTCGATAGTACCTACGTTGAGGAATGCCTGCTCTGGCAGGTCATCTACCTCACCGTCGAGAATGGCGTTGAAGCCCTTGATAGTCTCTTCGATAGGAACCATCACACCCTTCAAACCGGTAAACTGCTCTGCTACGGTGAATGGCTGGCTCAGGAAACGCTGTACACGGCGTGCACGGTTCACGGTCAACTTATCCTCATCAGAGAGTTCATCCATACCGAGGATGGCGATGATATCCTGCAACTCGTTATAACGCTGCAACAACTGCTTTACTCGCTGTGCACAATCGTAGTGCGCCTTGCCCACAATCAGCGGGTCGAGGATACGAGAGGTAGAACCCAGCGGGTCTACGGCAGGATAGATACCGAGAGATGCAATCTTACGGGAAAGCTCTGTGGTAGCATCCAGGTGAGTAAAGGTGGTAGCTGGAGCAGGGTCGGTCAAGTCATCGGCAGGCACATAAACGGCCTGTACAGAGGTAATGGAACCATTCTTGGTAGAAGTGATTCGCTCCTGCATGGCACCCATCTCAGAAGCCAGCGTTGGCTGATAACCTACGGCTGATGGCATACGACCCAACAGCGCAGACACCTCAGAACCAGCCTGGGTGAAACGGAAGATGTTATCAATGAAGAACATGATATCCGCTGCCTCACCATTCTTACCTCCGTGATCACGGAACTCCTCAGCTACGGTCAAACCAGAGAGAGCTACAGAAGCACGTGCCCCAGGTGGCTCATTCATCTGACCATATACCAGGGTAGCCTGACTCTTGGCAAGTTCCTCAGGATCGACAAGTGAGAGATCCCACTTACCTTCTTCCATCGCTTTACGGAACTTCTCGCCATACTTGATAACACCAGACTCGAGCATGTCTCGAATCAAGTCGTTACCCTCACGGGTACGCTCACCTACTCCGGCAAATACAGAGTAGCCGTTGTGTCCCTTGGCAATGTTGTTGATCAACTCCATGATAAGCACCGTCTTACCTACACCGGCACCACCGAAAAGACCAATCTTACCACCCTTCATGTAAGGCTCGAGCAGGTCGATCACCTTAATACCGGTAGCAAGCATCTCCTTGTGAGTAGAAAGTTCGTCAAACTTCGGAGCCTCACGGTGGATAGGATAAGCACCCTTCATGTCCAATTCATTCATACCATCAATAGGCTGTCCGATGACATTCATCATACGACCCTTGATTTGCTCTCCGGCTGGCATCTGGATTGGGTTACCTGTAGAGATAACCTCCAAGCCGCGCTGCAAACCGTCAGTATTATCCATAGCGACACAGCGAACTGTATCCTCACCGATGTGCTGCTGCACCTCGATGACAAGTTCGCGTCCGTCTGGACGTTTTACCTTCAGAGCTTCATAAATTTTAGGAAGCACCTTCTCTGGATTCTCGCCCTTTGTATCGAAGTAAACATCGATAACAGGACCGATAATCTGAGAGATACGTCCGTTAATTTGTGACATAAGCTTATTAGTTTAAAAGTTATATATATTTATATTATTCTTGACTGCAAAAGTAACAACAATTTATGGAAACCACAAATTAATTTAAAGTTTTATTCGGCTTTTATACCTTATTAGACCATTTTTAGTTCCCTTTAAACCATTTTCCTATGCAAAAGCAAGAAGTCAGGAGTTCAAACTCCTCTCTTCTTACCCTTATCTCTATAAATTAGATACTCAACTCGTCCAAAACCTTGATCAGTTTACGGTCGAATGGCTTATCTGAGCGGATAGCTTCAGAAAGCGGAACGTATACTACCTCGTTATTGCGTACACCAATCATCACATTGCGCTGTCCCTGCATGATAGCCTCGATGGCACCACAACCGGTACGGCTCGCAAGAATACGATCACGGGCTGACGGACGGCCGCCACGCTGCAAGTGACCCAGGATAGATACACGTACATCAAACTCAGGGAACTCCTTGCGCACACGGTCGGCATAATAAAGAGCACCGCACTTAGGACTCTCTGACACGATGACGATACAACTCTTCTTAGACTTACGGATACCACGCTCCATGAATTGAGCCAACTGGTCTACGTCGGTAGAATCCTCTGGAATGATAGCTGCCTCTGCTCCACTGGCGATAGCTGAATTCTGTGCCAGGAAACCGGCATCACGGCCCATCACCTCGATAAAGAAGATACGCTCGTGGCTCTGCGCAGTATCACGGATGCGGTCTACACATTCTACGATGGTATTCATCGTAGTATCATAACCGATTGTATTGTCTGTACCATAAAGGTCATTATCAATTGTTCCTGGCAATCCGATGCAGCATACATCAAACTCACGTGCGAAATTCATCGCACCAGTCAGCGAACCGTTACCGCCAATCACGACAAGCGCATCTATTTCCTCTTTCTGAATCGTTTCAAATGCCTTCTGACGACCTTCTTCGGTCATGAATTCCTTAGAACGGGCTGTCTTCAGCATCGTACCACCTGTGCCGATGATACCGCTTACATTCTCTGTAGAAAAGGTTTTAATTTCATCATTGATGAGACCATCGTAACCACGATAGATACCTTTCACAGTGAAACCGTTGTAGATAGCCGAACGGGTAACCGCACGGATAGCAGCATTCATACCTGGAGCATCTCCTCCAGATGTTAAAATTCCAATAGTCTTAATCTTTGCCATAACTATACCTTATTATATTATATATATTTTTTTAATGTTAGTTTATTATCCTCTCAGGATGATGTTTTTCATCCATTAGCCCTACATATACAGTAGGTATCCAAGGGTATACCCCTTGCTTTGTTTGGGTTTATCGATTTAAATAATTAGGTTTGCGGCACCAGCCACCAGGATATGAGAGAGCCAAAGGATAGCAAGTCCGATGACGCCACCCATCAAAGCTTTCCAGCCAATATTGCGGAAATACCATCCCATGTGCATACGTTCCATCTTCATCAGGGCAAGACCGCTGATTGTACCGATACCAAGAACGTTACCACCAGCCATTACGCAATATGCAATCATCTGCCAGTAGATACCATTGGTATGATAATCAGTAAGCATACTGAATGAAGGATCATTCACATTTGCCAGATCATGAAGGGAGAAAAAGTTCATGGCTGTAGCAAAGTTGTCAAGTACAGTACTGATGATACCAGCCAAGACGCCATGCAACAGCACGCCAGGACGCTTATCATCCATACCGACAGAGTTGAGAAGAGCAGCAAAATCGTCAAAAGCGCCGGTCTCCTTCACCACTCCGATGGCAAGCATGATACCCATCACGAAGAGAATCATCTGGACTACTCCATATTGGAACACTCTAGGAGTACGACGGTCAGCCATCGCATCCATATTCATGAGTTTACGGTTGAATATCTCGTTCACAATCCAAAGTACGCCCAATACGCAGAGCGCACCGAGGAAAGGACTTAATTTCGTAATATTATGGAAGGTAGGGATAAACCACAATCCACCGATGCCCACAAAGAGCATCAGCAAGCGCTGCCATACATTGAGACGGGTATCATCCCCGCGGTATGGCATAGCAATCCATTCTGTCTCTACTCTTTCAGGCAGCATGCGCTGCATCATCAACAACGGAATGAGCCAGGCTGCAAGACATGGCAGCAGAAGCGACAGGAAATAATGAGTAGCCGTTACAGCACCCATATTCCACATCACCAGTCCTTCCGGATTTCCGATAACGGTAAGAGCTCCGCCACAGTTGGCAGAAAGAAGAATGGCACCTCCATACACCATGCGCTGACGACGGTTTGGAATTACCCCATGCATCATCGTAAGCATCATCACTGTTGTAGTAAGATTATCGAGATTTGCCGAGATAACAAAGGTTACGGCAGCGAGAATCCATAGCATTTTTTTGGCGCTTCGGGTACGTAACAACTGGCGTATAAAATCGAAGCAACCATTGTTATTGAGAATTTCAACTATCGTCATAGTAGCAAGCAGGAAAAGTACGATTTCTGCTGCTCTACCCACATAAGGAAGGAAGATGTTACGGGCAATAAAATACTTCACCGTTGTACTGGTGGATTCTATCTCGTTCCACATTCCGAGATTCAGATAGCGTGAATAATCTGAAGAGTGTTCACTGGTCACGAAGTCCATACCGAAACAGATATAGAGAACCCATCCTACCGTTCCAGCAAAAATGGCTACGGCAGCACGGTTCACCTTGGTAATATTCTCGGTTGCAATGAGAATATATGCCAATATCAGTATGGCAAGGATGACTAGTGTCATATCATTTATTTTATTATATTCATTACATTTTGAGCGCAAAGGTAACAATTATTTTGCTATCGCCAACATTTCGGTATCTTTTTTTAATGAATTTAACTCATTTTCATACAAATGAAAATTTCGTCCGTTTTTTTCTTTCGCTATTATTTATCTTTCCTCTTCATTTTCATCATAGAATCAGATGAAAACACGGATAACAGAGAAGAACATCACAGGAAGAAATATCGAGGAGGAAGTTATCAGAATATTAAAAGGTTATGTTTATATATATTATATGTATTTCCCCGAAGGAACCCAGCAAAAATAGTGATTTTAGTTAAATATTACTAACAAAAAGAAGAAAATCAAGAGTAAATGCCTGTAACTCAAAGAAAATGAGTAATTTTGCGCCCGATTTATACAATTCACATAAAGTCAAACTTTATTAATTTTAATTTTTTAATTATTTTTTATGTCAGATTTAAAGAACGTAAAGCCATTGGACGACTTCAATTGGGATGAGTTTGAGAATGGCACAAGCGCAAACGTCAGCAAAACAGACCTCGAGAAGGCCTATGACGAAACTCTTAACAAGGTAACAGAACACCAGGTTGTAGAGGGAACAGTAATCTCTGTAGACAAGAAAGAGGTTATCGTAAACATCGGTTACAAGAGCGATGGTATTATCCCTGCTTCTGAATTCCGTTACAACCCAGACCTCAAGGTAGGCGACAAGGTTGAGGTTTATGTAGAGAACCAGGAGGACGTAAAGGGCCAGTTGGTACTCTCTCACAAGAAGGCTCGCCTCAGCAAGTCTTGGGAGCGTGTGAATGCAGCTCTCGAGAACGAGGAAATTATCCAGGGTTACATCAAGTGCCGCACTAAGGGCGGTATGATCGTTGACGTTTTCGGTATCGAAGCTTTCTTGCCAGGAAGCCAGATCGACGTTCACCCTATACGCGACTACGACGTATTCGTAGGCAAGACAATGGAGTTCAAGGTTGTAAAGATCAACCAGGAGTTCCGCAATGTCGTTGTATCTCACAAGGCTCTCATCGAGCAGGAGCTCGAGCAGCAGCGTAAGGAGATCATCGGCAAGCTCGAGAAGGGTCAGATCCTCGAGGGTACCGTTAAGAACATCACTACTTACGGTGTATTCGTTGACCTCGGCGGTGTTGACGGTTTGATCCACATCACAGACCTCTCTTGGGGCCGCGTAAGCGATCCACACGAGGTTGTATCTCTCGACCAGAAGATCAACGTTGTTATCCTCGACTTCGATGAGGAGAAGAAGCGTATCGCTCTCGGTTTGAAGCAGCTCACTCCACATCCATGGGATGCCCTCGACGAGAACCTCAAGGTAGGTGATCACGTGAAGGGTAAGGTAGTGGTTATGGCTGACTATGGTGCATTCGTTGAGATTGCTCCAGGTGTAGAGGGCTTGATCCACGTATCTGAGATGTCTTGGAGCCAGCACTTGCGTTCTGCTCAGGACTTCATGAAGGTAGGTGACGAGGTAGAGGCAGTTATCCTGACTCTCGACCGCGCTGAGCGCAAGATGAGCCTTGGTATCAAGCAGCTCAAGGAAGATCCATGGGAGGCTATCGAGACTAAGTATCCTGTTGGTAGCAAGCACACAGCTAAGGTTCGCAACTTCACTAACTTCGGTATCTTCGTAGAGCTTGAGGAAGGTGTTGATGGTTTGATCCACATCTCTGACCTCTCTTGGACTAAGAAGGTTAAGCACCCATCTGAGTTCACTTCTGTAGGTGCTTCTATCGACGTAGTAGTTCTCGAAATCGATAAGGAGAACCGTCGCTTGAGCCTCGGCCACAAGCAGTTGGAGAAGAACCCATGGGATGAGTATGAGGCAATCTACACTCCAGGTTCTGTTCACCAGGGTACTATCACTGAGTTGATGGACAAGGGTGCTGTTGTAGCTCTCGCTGAGGGTGGTGAAGGTTTCGCTACTCCTAAGCACCTCACTAAGGAGGACGGCACAGTGGCTAAGAAGGGCGAAACTCTCGACTTCAAGGTTATCGAGTTCGTTAAGGAGACAAAACGCATCATCCTCTCTCACTCTCGTACATTCGAGGAGGGTAACGAGCCAGTTGCTAAACCAGCTCACAAGCGTGCAAACGGCGGTCGCAAGAGCAACAACGAGACAGCTATGATCAACAACGTTGCTGCTAGCACATCACTCGGTGATATCGATGCACTCGCTAAGTTGAAGGCTCAGATGGAGGGCAAGGCTTAATCTTAAACAGATCAGGCATTTGCTATTCATTAGCTAAATAACATTCAGGGGACTGAAATTTCAGTAATGAGATTTCAGTCCCCTTTTTTATTATGTGTATTAAAAAAAATAAACTATCGGACACTATCTGCCATCTTCGGTAAACTCATCTCGACTAATTCATGTCCTAAAACCACTAATTCATGGTATTTTTCTATCAAAACATGTCGAAAATCATAAAAACCTTTGGCGGTTTCGAGTTTTCTGTTTATCTTTGCAACCGAAAAACAATCTAGAGAAATCATTCTCTCAAGAATTATCAGCAAAGAAAGAGAAGCGATTCTCCAGATTACAAAAGGAAAAGAAAGTTCAAGATATGAAACAGTCAAGATTTATAGTAGCTGCTCTATCAATGAGTTGTATCACTACCCTCTCCTCCTGCTTTAAGGAAGAACCACTCAATGCCGAATGCGACATCGAGCAGGCATACATACATGTAGACAACAAGTTTTTATTGAACTTATTGTTTACTAATCCATCTGATACATTGGTCAATGTGCAGAGTGATCAGACAAAAATCGAGTTCACGATGAGACCATTTGCCGCCCTTACCAAACAGGCACCAATATTCCGCCTTACACCTGGAGCTACCATCTCACCGGAAAGCGGAAGCCTTCAGGATTTCTCCAAAGGTCCAGTTACATACGTGGTTACATCGGAAAACAAGCAATGGAGTCGCACCTATCAGGTAAGCATCAAGAAGGGACAGACTACTATGCCAAACGAGAAAGAATTCGAATTTGAAGACGCATACCTCAGCAAGGGATACTACAACTGGCAGGAAAATTGGAATGGAGATCTTCTCGACATCTGGGCAACCGGAAACTCAGGATTCAAAATGAGTAACAGTTCATCTAAACCGGAAGAATATCCTACCGTGATGATAGAAGATGGACACAGGGGCAAGGGAGTGCAACTCACAACCCGACGCACAAGTGGGCTTGCCGATGCTGTGAAAAAACCTATCGCTGCCGGCAACCTCTTTATCGGACAGTTTGATGCTACAGATGCCCTTTTAGATGATGCAATGAAAGCAACAAAGTTCGGTCGCCCATTCAGTTTTAGTGCCAAACCGGTAAAGTTGGAAGGATGGTATAAGTATCAGGCTGGCGAAAAATTCACCGACAAGAATATGAAACCACTTGACCGCCATGACTACGGAACTATCTATGCTGTACTCTATGAGAACATCGATGAAAAAGGAAATGCCGTATTGCTCTACGGAGATAATGTACAGACCAGCAAACAGATAGTAGCACTTGCCCTGGTGGGTGATACCCATGATGACAACGGAAAAGTTGCTATTGGAAACACATGGGAATGGCATCACTTCAGCGTAGATTTCAAGTATAAGAAAGCCATAGACCCAATCAAGTTGAAGAATGGTGGCTACAGTCTCACTATTGTCAGTTCATCCAGTTCAGATGGAGCTAACTTCCTGGGTGCCGTAGGTAGTACACTTTGGATAGACAGTTTCAAGTTGATTTGCGAATAAGCTAAGGAGGAAACTATATAATGAAGAAGATAACAATATTAGCTCTCCTGCTGACATGGGGCACTGCTACATGGGCAGAAGAAAATGAGAATCAGAGAACAGAGGAGCACAAGCAGGTAGAAGAAAGCAAGCGCACCTCGTGGAACAAATATCTCCACGGCTACCAGTATCAGGCTCGCGTGGCGTATAATATTGGAGGCACAGCCCCTATCGGTCTTCCAGCCACCATCCGTACACTACACAGCTATACCCTGCAACCTAACTTCAGTCTGGGTATCGATGCTTATCACCCACTTTCACGCAAATGGGGATTCGTTGGAGGACTTCACTTCGAAAACAAGGGCATGAAGATTGATGCAGGCGTAAAAAACTATTATATGAGAATAGTACGTGGCGGAGAAGAACTGAAAGGTATATTTACAGGCAACGTGGTTACGAAGGTAGACATGAGTCTTATCACAGTACCATTGCAGGCAACATACGACATTTGCGACAACCTCCGTTTCAAGTTGGGTCCGTATGTTAGCTATGTAACATCAAAGAAGTTTGAGGGCTGGGCATACGATGGTTACCTCCGCCGCCAGGAGGAAGGCCATCCTAAGGGCGATCCTACCGGACAAAAGGTAAAGTTGGGTCATGACGAAGGCGAGCGTGGTGATTACGATTTCAGCGATGACATGCGCAACTGGCAGGTGGGCGTAGATTTCGGAATAGACTGGCGCTTGAACAACCGTTGGGGTCTCTGTGCTGATCTGAGCTGGGGCTTAAATGGTATCTTTAAGAAAGATTTCGAGACCATCGAGCAGACGATGTATCCTATCTACGGCAGCGTAGGTATCACGTATCAGCTGAAGTAATATATAATATAATGTACGCGTACATTATTATATAAATAAATAGAAACAATACAATAATTATTTATTAATACACAAAAAAGAGAAGAAAAATGAAAAAGTTTATTTATTTAATGGCCATGGTTTGCACCCTTGGCTTCTTCACTGCTTGTAGCAGCGATGATGACAATGATCAGAAGGAATTTGTACGCAACGAGAAGATTGAAGGAACCTGGAAGGTACAGGAAGCAAGTTTTGATGCAAATGGCAATCCTACAGGTTCAGTTGTATTAAACTGGGAAGGTTCTAATGATGCAACCATTACTATCCCAGGCTTTATAGATGACCCATATCCTGTAAAGGATGCCATCAAAATGGCTCCAATGTTACTCAACAGCCAACTCAGAAACGTTTTGCAGGATGTAACCTTCAATGAAAAGGGACAGATTTCTGCAACCTATAAGGAAGAGGCTGATGATAAGGACTGGAAGGTTGCTAACGATTACGCTTCATACCAGGTAGTTAACGAGAATAGGATTACCTTATTCCTGAATACAACCAAGATTACAGAAGACATCGACGATGTTCAGGAGAAAGCAATGATTACTAGCATGTTGGATCAGTTTAAGACCGGTATTCCTGTACACGTATCTTATCCAGCAACCAACAAGGTACAATTCTATGTTGACAAGGATTTCGTAGCTCCTATCATCGCAATGCTTTATGCTCAGGTTAACAAGATTCCTACTACAGGTATGGACAAGGAAGATTTGGTACAATTCATGATTTTGAAGTCAGTTGTCAATCAGCTTACTACCATCATGGAAAAGACCACCAAGTTTGAGGCAGGTATTGAGTTGATCAAGTAAAGAGAAAGAACTATAAATCATCAAGCTGAGGGTGTGTCATAAGTCCATAATAATGGAACATGACACACCCTTATTTTATTAATCGGCTTATTGTTGTACAAATAAAGGATGTATAGTCGTACAACTAAAGATGTTGTCACTAGGCTCGGCAGAGCTGCTGAGCCTAGTGGGAATCTTCTAGAAGCAGTCTTCTTATACCTTAGAACCTATCTCCTTTCACCTCATATTCTATATCTTTGAACCTGACTAAACGTCTCACTTCGCTTACTCAGTAATCTCGTTCTGCTTGTCCAGCAGTCTCATTCTGCTTGCTCAACCATATTACTTCGCCTACTCAAGTCTGATTAGGTAGCGTTTTAGACGTTCTTACAAGCGAGAACGTCTGGATTTCCAGGCACAAAAAAAAGATTGCATCAGCGGAAATACTTCCAACCAATGCAATCTTCAGTTTTCTTTAATCTAGAGGCTAAACACTTTCTTACGAGAAAAATCACGGAAGAAAAGAGCCTAGCGTCGGATTTACTTCACCTTTGCAACGATAGCCTTGAAAGCCTCAGGGTTGTTTACAGCGAGGTCAGCGAGAACCTTACGGTTAATCTCGATACCAGCCTTGTGAAGAGCACCCATCAACTGGCTGTAGCTCATACCATCGAGGCGAGCAGCAGCGTTGATACGCTGGATCCACAATGCGCGGAATGTGCGCTTCTTGTTACGACGATCGCGATAAGCGTAGGTAAGACCCTTCTCCCAAGTGTTCTTAGCTACTGTCCATACATTCTTGCGAGCTCCATAGTAACCCTTAGTGAGCTTCAAGATTCTTGTTCTTTTTGCTTTTGATGCAACGTGATTTACTGATCTTGGCATAATTTTTTTTCTTTAAAAGTTCGACTAAAAAGTTAATAATTAACGGAGGCAGAGCAAGTCGCGAACCTGCTTCAAGTTTGAACGGTCTACGAGAGTCTCACCAAGGAGATTTCTCTTCTGCTTCTTTGTCTTCTTAGTCAAGATGTGACTGTGAAAAGCGTGATGACGCTTAATCTTACCTGTACCGGTGAAACGGAATCTCTTCTTTGCGCCGGAATTAGTCTTTACTTTTGGCATTTTTACTTTTAATTTTAAATTGTTATTTATTATAGCGATGGCAACGCATATACCAGGGCGTTACGCATCTTTTTTTCTTAATCCTCTGTTCCTTCTGCGAGTTTCTTCAGGGTATCGCCGCCTTTAGCATTGGCGAGCAAGCTATTCTTCTCAGCATTAGCAGCGCGCTCAGCATCTGCAGCAGCCTTAGCTTCAGCCTCTCGCTTCTCACGGTCCATCTTCTGCTGGCTCTTCTTTGCAGTACCAGCCTTCTTAGGACTCATGTAGAGGAACATCTTCTTACCTTCAAGCTTTGGCATCTGCTCCACCTTTCCGTACTCTTCCAAATCATTGGCGAAACGGAGAAGAAGAACCTCACCCTGCTCCTTAAAGAGAATAGAGCGACCACGGAAGAATACGTATGCACGAACCTTGTTACCCTCGTTGAGGAACTCCATAGCGTGCTTGAGCTTGAACTGATAGTCGTGCTCATCGGTCTGAGGTCCGAAACGGATTTCCTTGGTCTCCACCTTTACCTGCTTCTGCTTCATTTCCTTTGCATGCTTCTTCTGCTGGTAAAGGAATTTAGAATAGTCAACTATACGGCAAACTGGTGGTTGCGCATTAGGAGATATCTCGACTAAGTCAAGCTCTTGCTGACGTGCCAACTCCAACGCCTTACGTGCTGGCATCACTTCTGCTCCACCATCACTCACTACTCTCACGTCGCGTGCACGAATCTGTTCGTTTACGCGGTACTGATTTTTCATTTTGTCATTTTTCATTAACTATTCGATATATTCTTTTTTGTCTTTTTGATTAAACGGCTGCAAAGTTACGATTATTTTGTGAAACCACCAAATTTTCAGTGGGTTATTTTCATTTTTGCCCGCAGATTCTTTGTTTTTCTAATGGATTTAATGTTTTAACCCCACAGATTGATATATTTAATCCCGCAAATTGATATATTTTAGTCCCACAGATTTCACAGATTGACACAGATCTTTATGATAAAGAAACTAAATCTGTAAAAATCTGTGAAATCTGTGGGACTTAAGAAAACAATAAATCAGAGGGACTTAAGAAAACAATAAATCAGTGGGGACTAAGAAAAGCTTTCAATCCATGGGAGTATATCCATTGACTTTACGGAAGATTGATTTTCGTATATCTGTGGTGGAAAAATTGACCAATATTCCAAGATGCTTCTTCGCCACACGCAAATACGTAAGCAATTGCTTATGAAAGACATCTTTCATTTCTGCCACAGACTTCAGTTCGACTATGACTTTATCTTCTACAAGAATATCCAGACGGAAATCTACAGGCAAAACCTTACCATCATACATGACATCCAACTTTACCTGATTCTCTACCCTAAGTCCATCTTTGCGCAACTGATAGCACAGAGCTGCTTCATAAACCGACTCAAGTAAACCTGGTCCCAATTCATTATAAACCTTATAAATAGCTCCAATGATCTTATAAGATATCTCATTTTCTGTCATAACCAAACGATTTTAAAATCCTCCTTAACAAAAAAAATCTCCCACAGACGTCACAGTTGTTACAGATATTCAACAGGACACACAAAAATCTGTGTAAATCTGTGAAATCTGTGGGACTAAACCCTCAACACAAAAAATCTGTGGGACAGAGCCCTCAACAGAAAAAATCTGTGTTAATCTGTGAAATCTGCGGGAGATTAGAAAATATCAATCTGCGGGATTACTCCTCAGCTGCCTTCAGCTGCTCTGCAACCTCGGCATTGATGCGCTGAGCGAACTCTTCCATGCTCATGGTAGCCTGTTCGCCACCACCCTGCTTACGCATAGATACCAAGCCCTCGGCACTCTCCTTCTCACCAACAATGACCATGTAAGGAACACGCTTCAACTCGTTGTCGCGAATCTTGCGGCCAATCTTCTCGTTACGGTCATCAACCAAAGCACGTACACCCTGCTTGTCAAGATACTGACGTACCTTCTGAGCATAATCGTTAAACTTCTCAGAGATAGGAAGAATTGCAACCTGGTCTGGAGTCAACCACAATGGGAAGTGACCGGCGGTATGCTCGATGAGAACGGCTGTGAATCGCTCCAGTGAACCGAATGGTGCACGGTGAATCATCACAGGAGTCTTCTTAGAGTTATCCTCGGCTGTATACTCCAACTTGAAACGCTCTGGCAAGTTGTAGTCCACCTGGATGGTACCCAACTGCCAACGACGACCGATGGCATCCTTTACCATGAAGTCGAGCTTAGGACCATAGAAGGCAGCCTCGCCAACCTCCTCGCGAGTCTCAAGACCCTTCTCCTTGCAAGCCTCGCGGATAGCGTTCTCGCTCTCTTCCCAAATCTCATCAGAACCGATATACTTCTCTGTATCCTTAGGATCGTGGAGAGAAATCTGTGCCTCGTAGTTCTCAAAACCGAAGATCTTGAATACCTTCAGGATTACGTCGATTACATTCTCGAACTCAGCCTTTACCTGCTCTGGACGAACGAAAATGTGGGCATCATCCTGTGTAAATGTACGAACACGAGTCAAACCATGGAGCTCACCGCTCTTCTCATAGCGGAATACGGTACCGAACTCAGCAATACGCAAAGGAAGATCCTTGTAAGAACGAGGCTTGCGAGCGTAGACCTCGCAGTGGTGAGGACAGTTCATTGGCTTGAGCATATACTCCTCATCCTCCTCAGGAGTCTGGATAGGCTGGAATGCATCCTTGCCATAGTGAGCATAGTGACCAGATGTTACATAGAGACTCTTGCCACCGATACCTGGGCAGATAACCTCCTGATAGTTGTAAGGCTTCAGGAGAGAACGAAGCAACTCCTGCAGACGCAGGCGGAGCTGTGTACCCTTTGGCAACCAGATAGGAAGACCCTTACCTACACGCTCTGAGAACATGAAGAGTTCCATCTCCTTACCGATCTTACGGTGGTCACGCTTCTTAGCCTCTTCGAGAATTACCAAGTACTCATCGAGCATCTTCTTCTTAGGGAAGCTGATACCGTAGATACGGGTCATCTGCTCGCGCTTGGCATCACCGCGCCAGAATGCACCAGCCACACTTGTAATCTTCACAGCCTTGATAAGGCCAGTATTCATCAAGTGAGGACCACGACAGAGGTCGGTGAAATTGCCCTGGGTATATGTGGTGATGGTACCATCCTCCAAGTCCTGCTCAATATGCTCGCACTTGTAAGTCTGACCGTCAGCCTTGAACTCAGCGAGAGCATCAGCCTTAGCCACCTCCTTGCGAACCACAGGTTCGTTCTTTTTGGCAAGTTCCATCATCTTAGCCTCAATCTTGGCGAAATCATTCTCTGAGATCACCTGACCCTCGGCTGGCATCACGTCGTAGAAGAAACCACTCTCTACGGCTGGACCGAAACCGAACTGGATGCCTGGGTAAAGCTCCTGAAGAGCCTCAGCCAACAAGTGGGCAGATGTATGCCAGAATGTGTGCTTACCCTGCTCATCCTCAAACTTGTAGAGTTCTACATTTGCATCCTCATTGATAGGACGGTTCAACTCTACTGTCTCACCATTAACACCGCAAGATACAACGTTGCGAGCGAGAGCCGGTGAGATGCTCTCGGCGATTTGTAAGCCAGTTACGCCCTGTTCATACTCACGAACAGATCCGTCTGGGAATGTGATTTTTACCATAACAACTTAGTATTTTTATTAAATCGTCTGCAAAAGTACGATTTCTTTTTGTAACAAGCGAATAAAAATGCATTTATTTTGCTAAACTTTGCTAATGCCTCTTTATATTAAGGGCTTTTAAGACCGAAAATGCTGAGATATTGAAGTTTTCATCTGCTTTTCTACTAATATTTCGTAACACTTTGTAAAATTCAGATACATTTTTAGCCAATAAGTTTTGGAGAAACAAATATTTTCATTATCTTTGCATCCGATAACGTGACAAAATGTAAAGAAACATAGAAAATGGCAAAACCAAAGATTCTCATCATCTATACCGGTGGTACCATCGGTATGGGAAAGGACCCGATGACAGGTGTACTGGAACCTCTTGATTTCAATCACCTCGTTTCTTCCATGCCCGAATTCAAGCTCATTCAGGCAGAAATCGATGTGCGAAAATTCGACCCACCTATCGATTCCAGCGACATGGATCCAATGCGCTGGGCAGAAATCGTAAGCATGATATCCAACAACTACAACGACTATGACGGATTCGTAATCCTTCATGGCACTGATACTATGGCTTACACTTCATCTGCCCTATCTTTCATGCTTGAGAATCTGACCAAGCCTGTAATATTGACAGGTAGCCAGCTGCCTATCGGTGAATTGCGAACCGACGGCAAGGAGAATCTGATGACAGCTATAGAGATTGCTTCTGCCAAGAATGCTGAAGGACGCCCTATTGTGCCCGAGGTATGCATCTTTTTCAACGGCAAGCTGATTCGCGGTAACCGTGCCATCAAGATCAATGCCGAGGGATTTCATGCTTTCGAATCATTCAACTACCCTCACCTCTGCGATGTAGGAATCAATTTCCAATATCACGACCATCACATTCTTACGCCGGATTACAGAAAGCCAATGGTTCCACACCTGAAGCTCGATCCGAACGTCATCGTGTTCAGTCTCTTCCCAGGTATCCAGGATAACATTGTGCGCCACGTGATGGAGTCACCAGACCTCCGCGGCATCGTGATGCGTACTTTCGGTTCAGGCAATGCTCCTCACACGCCATGGATCATGCGTCTTCTGGATCAGGCTGCCCATCGCGGAGTAAACATCGTGAATATCAGCCAATGTCTTACGGGCAGTGTAGAGATGGAACGATACGGAGCCGGCTTCCAGTTGAAAGCAGCTCATGTGATAAGCGGATACGATTCTACGGTAGAGGCTATGGTCACCAAGATGATGTATCTGCAGGGAAGATATGCAGATAACAAAAAGGTAAGAGAAAAACTGACCGAATCCCTGGCGGGCGAAATCTCTATATAGTATAAGGTGAAATCTTCATCCATATAATGAAGCAATGAAGTAAATGACAGTCTCCCGATAGTGTATACGATAAAACTACAGATTGGCAAACTGTCATTTACTCGCTCATTATGAGTCATTTAGCGAAACAAAGAAAATTACCCTACAAAACCGAATAGTATTGCAGGAAATATGCAGAAAACATTTAACGTAGGTTAAATATCGATAGTTTTTTGGCAAAAAAACTTGTTGCGTTTCATTTTTTGTGTAACTTTGCAGCGTAGAAAAAAGTAAAAGATCAGTATCCTTATTAGATACCAATCCGTAATATAAATTAATAAATCAACAAAACCAACAAATTATGAACATTAACAAGGTAAAGAAGTATGGTGAGTTCGTAGAAATTGCGGCTCCTGTAGAAAGAACAACAGCTGAAGAGTATCCAACAGTATTAGGCGGAGAAATTTGGTACAACTAAGAACTTCCTGCTAAGGATTCCTATCCTTTGTAACCGATAGTTTTTCCTTTAGCAGACTTGAAACAAGAGGCTATTTTTATTTGATTCAGAACATCTTATAATTTTTAGCAGACACATTATTAGCTCAATGATAAAGGCTCAATCCTCGAATAAAATCGGGAACTGAGCCTTTATTGTGTTTATATCTTACCATCGAGATATACGGAATCGGATATTAGTGCTTACCACAGCAGCCGCCCTCTCCGTGTTCGTGATGATGCTCGTGCTTGATACCACCCTCTACAGCCTGATGCTGGTCGCGGAGCAGATCGTTCACGGTCTTCACTGGGTTGAATGTACCGAGAGGAACCTCTACAAATACTGTATTCCAGTCACTCATCGCACCATTCCAGAGACCTGGCAACTCGAGTGCCTTCAAATCCTTACCATTCTTACTCTTGCTGGAGATGAAACCGGTAGATGGATCAACGAACTTAGGAAGATCGAAGGCATTGCCCTGGTAATCCTTGGTCGCGCAGACGAGATCTACCGGGTTGAAGTGAGTACCCTCGGTGAACATCTTCATATACTCCTCGTTATTCTTGTCAATCTGAGAGCTCTCCAAAATCTGAAGGCTTACCGTGCCATCCTGATTATAGGTAAGGAATGGACCACCACCAGGCTCGCCCACGTTCTTAACGACACCGCAGACACGCATAGGACGGTTCAACTTCTTACGCAGATAGATAACCAGTTCGGCATCCTCCAGCTCCTTGATATCAGCCTTACGGCAGCAGAGGTCGCGCTGAACGAAGCGGATAATCTCCTCCAGCTTCTCATGGTTGTACTGACCAGAATCCAAAACCTTCAGATAATCGAAAGCCTGCTTCTGCAAAGTAACCAATACACCTGCAATCACCTGCTTCCAGGTAACAGTCTCAGCCTTCAGGCGATCAGGAACCACATTGTCAATATTCTTGATGAATACCACATCAGCATCAATCTCGTTGAGGTTCTCGATGAGTGCACCATGACCGCCCGGACGGAACAGCAAAGAGCCATCCTCGTTGCGGAAAGGAGTATTGTCTGGATTGGCAGCGATGGTATCGGTGCTAGGCTTCTGCTCTGAGAATGAGATGTTGTACTTGATGCCGTAGTGCTGTGCATACTTATCTGCCTTCTCGGCTACCATCTGCTTGAAGAGTTCCAGGTGGTCGTGAGAAACGGTAAAGTGAACATTTGCCTCGCCGTTGCTGCTAGCATAGAGCGCAGCCTCAACCAGGTGCTCCTCCATTGGGGTGCGAACCTCGTCCTCATACTCGTGGAACTGGAGCAATCCCTTAGGCAACTGTCCGTAGTTCAATCCCTCTGGCTTGAGGAGATTAGCCACGATAGCCTTGTAATCGCCCTTCTTGATAAGGCACATAATGCCCTTCTCGTTGTTTACATGGCACTTATCGCAGAGTGCCTTGCGGAAAGCAAACTTCTTGATATTCTCGAAGAATTGTTTTTCGAAGTCAGTAGTAGGAACATCGTATGGAGCATCCAGGAACGCGAACATGTTCTTGAACATACGGCTAGCCGCACCTGAAGCAGGTACGAACTTCACAATCTTGTGACCCTCAGCCTTGTAGTCGTTCCACGCCTTCTCGTAGTTCTCTACTTCCTGAGCTGTAGGAGCCATGATACCCTTACCGATAGCAGCCGCACCCTCGAGCTTGAGGAATGGGAAGCCATTCTTGATTTGTTCCAACTGGTGTTCAATCTGCTGCTCGGAGATACCGCGAGCAGAGATTTGGTTTAGATCTTGCTGATTCATAATACCATATTTATGTTAAATTTACACTATATGTGCTACAAAGATAATAGTTTTTTCTGATAATCAGAAATATTTCCGCTTTTTTTTGTACCTTTGCATTGAAAATTTAACGAAGTAGGCGTTTTTTAACGCCGAATCGCCATTGTTTGTCAAATTTAAAATAGAATATTGCGACATGGTTAGTAAATTAGCAAAAGAGCACGACAGAAGGTCGGGGCTATCACATTACCTCTATGGGGTATCTACATTATTTTTAAGTGGTGTAGGAATTAGCGGTTTATCGCCATTAGTAACAAACCAAGAATTGAACATATACAATTTACTTTGTTTGTTCATTGGAACGCTATCTGCAATTATCATTGCATATTGCGCTAATAGAATTATGAAGTATAACGATAAATAATATTATTATGGATGGATTAATGTTTATTTTTTCGCTGGGGCTAATTATTAGCAGCAGCTTTGCCATCTGGCTTAACACAAAATCTGGTCAGAAATGGATAGACGAGTTATAACAACTCAATAAATATATCATCAGCAGGAGGGAACGACAATGAACGAAACACCTTTTAAATTCACATCCGAAGAAAAGGAACAGACACTCCAGATACTGGAGCGCCTGAGAACCGCCGTGGGCGACACATTCAAGCCAGGCGACGAGCAGCATCTGCGTGAAGACATACAGCATGCCTTCATCAACCACCAGATTAAGCGCAATGTCTTCGGAATGAATCCAATACTCGCTGCCCTGCAAACCGCAGAAATCGCAGTAAACGAGATAGGTCTGAAACGAGATGGCATCATCGCCATCCTGATGCAGACCAGCGTCATCGATGGCTATCAGACCATCGAAGAGATACAGAAGAAATACGGAGATAGCGTAGCCCACATTATCAGTGGTCTGCTTCGCATCCACGATTTATATAAGCGCAACCCTATCATCGAGAGTGAGAACTTCAGGAATCTGCTTATCTCATTCTCTGAGGATATGCGCGTCATCCTCATCATGATTGCCGACCGCGTGAATGTGATGAGACAGATACGCGATACCGAACAGAAAGAGGCAAAGCATGAAGTAAGCGAAGAGGCAAGCTACCTCTATGCCCCACTCGCCCACAAACTGGGACTCTACAAACTGAAGAGCGAACTGGAAGACCTTAGTCTGAAGTATCTCGAGCACGACGCCTACTATATGATAAAGGACAAACTGAACGCCACCAAGGCTTCGCGCGATGCCTATATCGCCCGCTTCATCCAGCCAATCCAGGAGAAGCTCGATGCTGCCGGTCTGAAATATCACATGAAGGGCCGCACCAAGAGTATCCACTCTATCTGGCAGAAGATGAAGAAGCAGAAGTGCGCCTTCGAGGGTGTATACGACCTCTTTGCCATCCGTATTATCCTCGATGCACCAAGAGAGAAAGAGTATATGCAGTGCTGGCAGACCTTTGCCCTCATCACCGACATGTATCAGCCAAACCCAAAGCGTATGCGCGACTGGCTCAGCGTGCCTAAGAGCAACGGTTATGAAAGTCTGCATACCACTGTACTGGGTCCTGAAAACAAATGGGTAGAGGTACAGATCAGAACCGAGCGCATGGACGATATTGCAGAGCACGGACTCGCTGCCCACTGGCGCTACAAGGGTATTAAGCAGGGAGAAGGCGGTATCGACGAATGGCTTGCCAATATCCGTGCTGCCCTCGAAAACAACGATGATCTGCAGCTGATGGACCAGTTTACCACCGACCTGAAGGAAGACGAAGTATACGTGTTCACTCCAAAGGGCGACCTGCTGAACTTCCAGAAGGGAGCTACGGTACTCGACTTTGCCTACTATATCCACTCCCGCATCGGCAATACCTGTGTGGGCGGAAAGATTAACGGAAGAGCCGTCACCTTCCGACAGGAACTCCATTCGGGAGATCAAGTAGAAATCCTCACACAGAGCAACCAGAAGCCACGCCGCGAATGGCTCAACATCGTGCAGACATCCAAGGCTAAAGCCAAGATTCGTCTAGCGCTGAAGGAAACCCAGAAGAAGGACGGCCTCTATGCCAAGGAACTTCTGGAGCGCCGATTCAAGAACAGGAAACTGGAAATTGATGAGAGCATCATGGCGCGCATCATCAAGAAAATGGGATATAAGGAGAACTCAGACTTCTATAAGGATGTAGCCGAGGAGAAACTCGACGTGAACAGCGTCATCGAGAGATACATAGAGGAGCGCGACCACGACCTGAACCTCGCCAATACCAACAAGCCTGCAGAAAGTGCAGAGAATTTCGAGTTTGAGAATCCTACCGAGGAACTGATGAAGCAGAGCGATGACGTGCTGGTTATCGATGAGCACCTCAAGGGCATCGATTTCGAACTGGCTCATTGCTGCCACCCTATCTACGGCGACCCAATCTTCGGATTCGTTACCATCAGCAAGGGTATCAAGGTACATCGCATGGATTGTCCTAACGCCAAAGAACTGCGCCGCCGTTTCGGTTACCGCATCGTGAAGGCGAAATGGAGCGGCAAGGGAACATCCAAGTATGCCATCACGCTCCGCATCATCGGAAACGACGATATCGGTATCGTGAGCAACATCACCAACATCATTTCCAAGGAAGACAAACTCATCATGCGAGGCATCAACATCTCTTCCAAGGATGGTCTCTTCTCTGGCAATGTTACCGTAATGATTGATGATGCTGGCAAGACCGATGCACTCATCAAGAAACTGAGCGCCGTGAAGGGCGTTAAGCAGGTAACGAGAATATAAAACCGGAATACATAAAAAAATCCCGCAGAGAAAATCTGCGGGATTTTTTTATTTCGACTTATTCAAGCGCTTGATCACAGAATAGGCATCATACAAACCAAGTTCTCCTGCCTTTGAAAGATCCTGGATGGCAGTCTGCTTATTGCCACTCTTGGCTCGTGCTATACCTCTATTATAATAAGCCTCTGCAAGGCGGTTATCAATTCTCAAGGCAATGGTATAATCATCTATTGCCTTTGAAAGTTCGTTTCTGCCTGCATGAAGATTACCTCTATTATAATAGATGTAAGCATTGTTACTGTTCTGGCGGATGGCATCACTGAAATCAGCCTCGGCAGAATGGATGTTCAGAACACCCTTGCCCTCAGCCTTGTTAAATTCATCCATCTCAGCCTGGCAGACAGCACGCTGCCAGTAAGCCAAAGAATTCTTGTCATCGAGCGAGATATAATAGGTGAAATCACTGATGGCAGCCTCAAAATCACGAAGTACACTATGAGCGATGGCCCTGCGCATCAGGAGACGTTTTTTGGTTTCATTATCGCTCGCCACACTCAACTCTGCCGAAAGTTTATCAATCATCGAGAATATCTTCATAGAACCATTCTCATCGAGTTGCTCCTTACTGCAAACGATATAAACCTTGTCTGCCTTGGTATGCTGATTGAGCGCATCAACCTCCTTGTCATAAGCCTGAACTCCATTTACATTCTGATTGTTTGGGAAATAAGAGAGCTGATACATCGGCAGGAAGGCGGTTTCTACCTGACGGTTCTGAACCTTACCACGATACTCGCTCTTATAGTTGTGTTCATACTTCGGTTCGTCATCCACTACCAACGAAGCAAACTTATTCGGGTCAACCTCAGAACGCTTACGCATCTCCTTCTTGGTCTTAGCGCTCCATCTCGGCTGGATTCCGATATGCTTGTTCATCTGCGCCTTGAAGATACGGAATTCATCCATCTCTGCCTTAGCTGTCATGCCCAGGCGTCGGTAACAGCTGGCACGGTTAGACAAACCGGTCCAGAAGTTAGGGAACTGGTTGATAACCATAGTATAATCCCTGATGGCTGCTCTCAGATTACCGGTCTTGTCATGCAATAGAGCTCGGTTGAAGATAGCCATGAAGTTCTGGGGTTCCATCTTGATAATGAAGTCGAAATCGGTGATAGCCCGGTTATCATCACCCAACTGTACACGCATCAGTCCTCTATTATAATGAGCCAGGAAATTGTTCGGATCCAGCTCAAGGGCATTGTCATAATCGCTCATCGCCCCTCTGAGGTTATTCAGATTGATACGAGCCAAAGCACGGTTAATGTAACTGTTCACATTGTTAGGTTTGAAATGCAGACTCTTGGTCAGCGCCTCATCAGCCGTTTTCCATTCCTTTCTAGCCAGCGCCATATAGGCACGCGTAGTCCAGGCATCCCCATCATACGGATTGAGCTGCAGACTCTTGTCTAGCCATTTCTCAGCCTGCACGGTATCTTTCTGATGCAGATACACTTCAGCCTTGAGCGAATAAGCATTCGACCAGTCTTTCCATTTTTCCACGATGGTATCCAGTTCCTGCTGCGCCGCCTCATACTTTTTGTTTTCCATCTGGCAGATAGCCCGGTTGAACCAGTAATTTCGGTTGCGCGGTTCTAGTCTGATAGCCTCATTATAGTCAGCTATCGCATCATCAAACCTGTTTTGTCTGATGCGACAGATGGCTCTCAAGTCATAAATATCATTGATATAGGGATTGAGATGCAACGCCTCGGTGGCATCACTTTCGGCACCCGTAAAGTCATCCAGATTAAATTTTGCCACACTGCGGTAATACCAAGGCTCATACAGATAAGGCTTGGCACCGATAGCCAGATTAAAATACTTGATTGAAAGGACGAAATCCTCATAATACAATGCACTCCGACCGGCCGTAACAAGTCGGTCTACACGATATTGGGCAGAAGTCGACATGGCGCCCATTACCATAAAAAGAACCAAGAGAATCTTCTTCATCTGTTCGTAACTCTCTGAAATAAAACCTATTGAATGTAGAATAAAAAATATAGTAAGCCCAATCGTCACGATTACCATGAAGCTTACTATATTTTCGGAAGAACTATCGACGTATCTTAGTACGATAGGCAGCACGGAAATTGCCCTTGATGATACTCTTGAGCTTACCTGCTATCATGTTCTTGCGAAGAGGAGACACACGGTCAACAAACATTGTACCCTCCAAATGGTCGAATTCATGCTGCATCACGCGAGCCAGATACCCCCCTATCCACTCATCATGTTCATTAAAATCCTCATCCATATACTTTACATGGATGCGTGTAGGACGAACCACCTTCTCATTGATACCAGGAATAGAAAGACATCCCTCTTCAGAAGAGTCGGTATTTTCCTCATCGAGCTCTAGGATATGGGCATTGATGAAAGCATGACGGAATCCTTTATACTCAGGGAAATCCTCGCTGAGCACATCCAGGTCGATAACAACGAGGCGGATAGGCAAGCCTATCTGGGGTGCAGCCAGTCCAATGCCGTTGCTGGAATCAAGGGTTTCATACATATTATTAATCAACACCTTGAGATCTGGATAATCAGGTGTAATATCTTCAGCCACTTTTCTCAGCACTGGCTGACCATAAATATAAATCGGTAAAATCATTATCTTCTTGATTGCAAATAATCCTGTAATATGATGGTAGCACTTATCTCGTCTACCAATCCTTTATTTTCTTTTCTCACCTTCTTCTTTACACCTCCATCTATCATGGCTCTATGTGCCAGAACTGATGTAAATCTCTCGTCAAAATATTCAATTGGAATTTCAGGATGAGCTTTTCGCCAACGGTTGTAGAAGTTTTCTACTCTTGCCAGGTTTTCACTTGGCTGCCCGTTAGGTTGCATCGGTTTTCCGATAACAATGCGCTCCACCTGTTCTTTCTGAATATAAGTTTCGATATAAGTGAAAAGTTCATGTGTAGAAACTGTGGCCAACCCATTGGCAATAATCTGCAATGGGTCGGTCACAGCCAGTCCGGTACGTTTTTTACCGTAATCTATAGATAAAATTCGCATTAATCTACGGATATCTTATCCTTATATAATATCAGATTACTTCTTAAGGAGTAACCAAGCATCAGGATACTCACCAGCGCGAAGCTGATTGCGGCTCTTGACAGCAGCAGCCTTATCAGCAAATGTAGAAGCTACCACGCGATACATGTTACGCTCTGTGTTCAGGGCGATCTGAGCATCGTAGCCAGCGCTCTTCAATGTACTAGCCAATCCCTCAGCGTTAGCCTTGAGAGAGAAAGAACCAACTACTACGCTATAGCTTGACAAGCCAGAACCTGAGATGAGAGAAACATCCTCAGAACGAACAGTAGCATTATCAACCTCAGTCTGCTCATCAGAAGGAGCCTGAGTCTCGAGAGGAGCTACAACTGGTTCCTGAGCAACAGGAGCCTGAGCTGCCTGCTGTTCCTGCTGCTGAGCCTTCTCATATGCCTTCTTGTATGCACTTTCCTTAGATGTACCACAACTTGCGAGCGCCAAAACTGCGCACATTCCCATGCTTAATACTGTAATTTTCTTCATAATTTTTATTCGTTTTATTGTTTATTATTGTTGTTCATTCAATATAAATTTCGCATTATGCGTTTTTTACTCTGCGAAAATACAAAAAAATGCCCGAAAAACGAAGAATATGCCGCCTAAAGTTTGTTAAATAAGGCTATTAAAACATTTTTAATGAAAAATTAAGGCTAAAAGACTTGTTTTTTAAAGAGAATTTAGTATATTTGCATTGTCAAATGAAAATGACAAGAATATAATCGTTTAACGTTTAAAATTTATAGCATATGAAAACATTAGGTTACATTGGTGCTTTCCTCGGCGGTGCTATCGCTGGTACAGCACTCGGTTTGATTTTCGCTCCTGAGAAGGGTGAGGATACACGTAGTAAGATTGCAGGTGCAGTAGACGATTTCTGCAAGAAGCACGACATCAAGTTGAGCCGTAAGGACGTTGATGATCTGGTTGACGATATCAAGGACGCAGCTCCTGAGGTTTAATCATCACCTATCATGATGTTCTCTAACGATAAAAATGTAGAAACTATCGGGCAGCTCATTGAGGTGCTTAAACATTACATCGGGCTTCAGAGCGAATTTCTGAAGCTCGATATTGTGGATAAGGTGGTACGCCTGCTTACAGTCATCACCATGACGGTGGTACTCCTGGGCTTACTTACGCTTACCCTCATTTACCTATCCTTTGGCGCTGCTTTTGCATTGGCAGACTTAATAGGTAGTCTGACTTTCGGATTCTGCATTGTTGCTGCAGTATACCTATTTATATTAATATTATTTGTAATTTTCCGCCATAAGTGGATCGAGAGACCATTGGTCAGATTTCTGGCCAGCCTCTTAATGGAAAAATAACCTCCTTTTCGCAACATGACAAATCATTCAGAAATCACAAAATATAATTCCTTAAACGATATCCAACTCAAAAAAGAGGCGATACGCAAGGAAATTGATGCCGATGATGCCAAGATTCAGACTTTATGGAACTCGCTTTTCACAAAACCTGAAATCCTGTCACGCAATGCGAGTCCTAGCAAGCGACTGCAGAGTTTGCTGCAGGTGGGAGCAGGAGCATTCGACGGTGCACTGTTGGCTTGGAAACTTTACCGGAGATTCAAACCTCGGAAGAGATGAATCATATACCGTTTTGGGGAAAGGAAAGATGCCTTGGAAAAAGGTATTTTTCAGTCATCCAAAAGGGGATAAAAACAAAAAAGGGTCGCCGCTGCGACCCCAATACCTTGTTAACCTTAAATCTAATACTATGAAAAACACACATGCAAATATAGAAATAATCTATGAAACTCGCAAATTTTTCTTAGCAAAAGACTTACCAGTTTAGTTTAATTAACTTTTACCAACCTATTTTTAAACCTTTTTCAATAAAAATTCATCTATTTCCTACATATACCTCCATTCCATCGAAGCCAAATTCAAAGCCTTCGGTCAGCCTTTTATTCGCCTCATCGTGAAAACCTATCTGATGAGTCACATGGATAAAATAAGTATGTTTTGCTCCTATCCTGCGCGACACCTCAATAGCATCAGATACAAGCTGATGACTGTGATGTGTTTTCTCAAATCTGAGTGCGTTAATTACGAGTGTTTCCACACCTTCCAAATAAGCATATTCTTCATCACCCATAGATTTCATATCAGTAATATAGGCAAACTTACCAAACCGATAGCCGAGAATAGGCATCTTATCGTGCATCACACGGATAGGAAGAAACTCAATGTCACCTATCTGATAATGCTCATGCGGATGAATGGTATGCAATTTGAGTTTAGGAACTCCCGGATAGAGTTTTTCTGCATTCTTCGGAAAGCAGTAAGGCATCGTATGAGGCAGCCCCGCAGTAACGATTTCATCGCCATAGATATTAATATCACCAAAGATACAGAAAGGGCGCAAATCATCAATACCACCAACATGGTCGTAATGGATATGCGTAATCAGGACGCCATCTATCTTCCTGAAAGGCACACGCAACAACTGCTGTCGGATATCAGGTCCGGCATCTATCAGAATACGGGTATTCTCCGTTTCTATCATTGCTGCACTGCGCAATCTTTTATCATGCGGATCCGTACTTCGGCACACTTCACAGTTACATCCCAACGAAGGAACACCGCCCGATGTGCCTGTACCTAACAAAGTTACCGTCATTAATTATCAAATATTTTTCTGAAAACAACCGAATTCTTCACTTAACATTCACTTCCGGATGAATCTCTATGCCAAACTTCTGCTTCACATCCTCCTGGATGGTCTCACAGAGTTTTACGATTTCCTCGCCCGTAGCGCCGCCACGATTCACTAGCACCAGTGCCTGCTTATCATGCACACCGGCCCGTCCCAGACTCTTTCCCTTCCAGCCACACTGATCAATCATCCAACCAGCCGGAATCTTTTCATGAGAATCATCGATTGTATAATGAGGCATACCCGGATAAAGAGCAGCCAGTTCTTCGTACTTAGCCTTCTCTACAATAGGATTCATAAAGAAACTGCCTGCATTACCCAACACCTTAGGATCAGGCAATTTTGCCTCTCTAATTTCTATGATGACATCACGAAGTTGCTGGGCTGTAGGCTCAGCAATACGCTTAGCCTCGAGCGCAGAACGGATATTACCATAATCCAGATCCGGACGGAAGGTCTTCTGCAAACGGTAAATCACATGCGTCACCAGATACTTATCCTTCCACTCATGCTTAAATTTACTCTGACGGTAACTATACTCGCAGTCAGCATTATCAAACACCACTACCCTGCCCGTAGCTATCTCAACCGCTTCCACCTTATATATAATATCCTTGGCTTCCACACCATAGGCACCAATATTCTGAACCGCACTGGCACCTACTTCACCCGGAATAATACTCAGATTTTCAGCTCCATGATAGCCATGCTCTACGGCATAAGCTACCACATCATCAAACACCTCACCACTACCACAGGAAAGGAATACCCAATCCGGATTGCACAAAGCATCATCCCCCTCTGCAGCTGCCAAAGTCTTGTTGTCAAGAACCTCAATACCCATAATAGCCGAATGGAGCACTGTACCAGCATAATCACCGGTCAGCAAGAGATTGCTACCACCGCCCAAAATGAGCAGTGGCTGATCTGCCTCTGTCAGCAAGCCCACTATCTGTCGGGCTTCCTCTACCGATTCATACTCCAGAAATCTGCTGCATTTAGCATCAATCCCGAATGTATTGTGAGCCAAAAGGCCATAGTTACGAATATCCTTCATATCTGGTTAAACTATTACTACTAACTAAAAAGCTACATATTCAGTTTGATCAGTTCCCATTTTCCTCCATTTTTTTTGAAAGTAAGAGAGGTTTCCATACCATTGGCGATACCACGAATCACGAAGATTTTCTGGTTGCTCTCGGTATATTTCTGACCATAGATTACATTGTAAATCATGCCGTGAGGCAGTTGAGGCGCAAAGGCAGGCCATGTTTCCGGTTCTATATCGCCTGTCATCGTACTGAAATCATCATCAGGATCAGGACCGGTAAACTTCACCGGATTATGGATGTGGCGAGCCTGGAAAGCGGTATCAGTAGCAAAATGGCCGTAAAACTTCAGGAAACTGGCATTATTATTCTGATACATAGGCTTGTAGCAGATGCTAGTCATCATCCACTGACCATTGATGCGATTAAACACAAACTGCTGAACTGTCTTTCTACTATAGAACACCTTTTCTATTACTACATGATCGATAGTAATATCCTTCATCAGTTTCATCTGTTTCTGATTATCAAAAATCAGCGTGTAATAATCCTGGCGCATGAAGAAATGCTCCATCTTCCAATGTTTTTTTTCTATCTTCTTGGTCAGTTTCTTACCGTGATATACCGGCAGCGGGAAGACAATACGACTTTTCTGCAACTTTCTGTTAGCTGCAAAATTAAACACGAAATCATCAAAAAGCTCGTCAGCCGCCTTTGGCATCGGAGTCTCCTCTATCAGCTGTTCTGTAGAGTCCATCGCTTGGGTGTCGGCAATCACCGAGTCGGATGAAGCCGAATCAATGGCAGGCGCAGGCTTCTTGTCTGTACATCCCACAGACATGAAACAAACGATGGTAAGCACCGCCACTAACACCGTTAATAAACAGAGTTTTTTCATAAACCTATTAAATTTCTCAAATTTTCCATGCAAAAGTACAACTTTCTTTTGAATTATTTCATCTTTTAACCAAAAAATGTTATCTTTGCAGTCAAAAAAGATAAAAATATAGATATGTTATTAGAAAAAATAGACGAACTCTTGAAAGAAGTGAGCACTTTGACTGCCCAAAACGCAGAAGAAGTAGAGCAGCTTCGAATCAAGTATCTGAGCAAAAAGGGCGAGATTAACGCCCTTATGGCCGACTTCCGCACAGTGCCAGCCGACCAGAAGAAAGAGGTTGGAGTAAAAATCAACGAACTGAAGAACGCAGCCCTTGAGAAGATCAACGGACTGAAGGAGCAGATGGAAGAAGCCGAGGCATCAAGCGATGATATCGACTTGACCCGTACCGCCTACCCTGTAGCACTCGGTACCCGCCATCCACTCACCGTAGTGAAGAATCAGATTATCGACATTTTCGCTCGCATGGGCTTTACCCTTTTCCAGGGTCCTGAGGTAGATGACGACAAGCACGTATTTACGATGCTCAACTTTGCTGCCGACCACCCAGCTCGCGATATGCAGGACACCTTCTTTATAGAGAAGACCAACTCTGACGATGTTACCAAGAATGTGCTCCTCCGCAGCCATACTTCAGGCGACGAGGCTCACTATATGGAAACCCATGAGCCACCTATCCGTGTGCTCTGCCCAGGCCGCGTTTACCGTAACGAGGCTATCAGCGCCCGCGCTCACTGTTTCTTCCATCAGGTAGAAGGTCTCTATGTAGATAAGAACGTAAGTTTCACCGACCTCAAGCAGGTGCTCCTTACCTTTGCCCGTGAGATGTTTGGTGCAGATACCAAGATTCGTCTCCGTCCTAGCTACTTCCCATTCACAGAGCCTAGTGCCGAGATGGATATCTCCTGCAACATCTGTGGCGGTAAGGGTTGCAACTTCTGTAAGCATACCGGATGGGTTGAGATTTTAGGTTGCGGTATGGTTGACCCTCATGATCTTGAGGCTTGCGGTATCGACAGCAATGTCTATACGGGTTATGCCTTCGGTATGGGTGTTGAGCGTATCACCAACTTGAAATATCGCGTGAGCGACCTTCGTCTCTTCTCTGAGAACGATACTCGTTTCTTGCGCGAGTTTGAGTCTGCGAAGTAAAAGATTCTCAACATATAAATTAATTTATGACTATGAAGAAAAATTTAACTAAACCTGTCATCGCAGTCCTGCTGGGCGCCTTGACATTCAGTTCTTGCATCGGCTCATTTGGTCTGACAAATTCCGTACTTGACTGGAACAAGAGAGCAACAGACAACAAGTTTGTAAACGAGATTATCTTCGTGCTTATCTCTCCAGCTTACGCAGTATGTTCATTTGCAGACCTTCTCGTTCTCAACTCTATCGAGTTCTGGACAGGCAACAAGGTGATTGGCCAGGTAGGAACTACTAAGGACGTAATGGGTAAGGATGGTCGCATGTATGCCATCAAGACATTGAAGAATGGCTACGAGATTACCGACCCAGATGGTGAGAAATCATACTTTGTGTTCGACAAGAAGCACAAGAGTTGGTCATACAGCAAGGATGGCGATATCCGTGAGCTTTTCAGCTTCAACGAGGATGGCAGCATCCAGGCTTGCTTGCCAAGTGGCGAGAAGATCAACGTCCCAGCAGATGCCAATGGTTTATACCAGGTCCGCATGGCTATGAATGATGGTTTGTTCTATGCATTTAACAAGTAAATAATCATAACAATTCCAGCCCGATAAAAGTGACTTTTATCGGGCTTTTTTATAATCTCCTTTCTCTTTTCCTAAGCAAGTTCATATTTCTCCGTTCCCAACCAAACTCTCCTTAGGATGCCCAAATGCAAAAAAGTATTTAAAGAAAGCAAAGAAGTGCCTTCACCTCCCAAAAATCACATCCAAACTTCTGTTCTGCATGCAACAGAAAATCATCTGCAGCAATCTGTGCCGGGATATATAATCAGGAGACAATTCCCTTTCGGAGATATCATTTTATCCTTCGGAGATATTTTCCTATTTATCGGAGATATTATTTTATCCTTCGGAGATAATTTTCTATTCTTCGGAAATATTTCTTCGAATTTCAAGATAAGGCATAAAAATATAATTTTTGCCAACTTTATTTCCCGAATCCACACAGTTGTCACAAATCGCATAGCTATGAAACAGAAAAGAATGTATCTTTGCTGCATCAATCATAAAGGTTGATGTAGTTATGGTCTCGTCATGACTGCCAAATCGGGCTGACGCAAATGCATTACAACCAGTGACATTCATCAAAACTTGCAACCATCTACAATATTTTTCAGTTTTTCTCGTTAATAAAAGTATGAAAAATAGATTATTGATACTCACAATATGCCTCATCGCAACCATAAAGATGATGGCGCAGGAGTTTACCCTTCACGGCAAAGTGGTAGACGAGAACAACCAGCCACTGGAGTTTGCCATCGTTTCGGTGGCCAGCCAGGGAAAGACTGCCGTTACTTCGTTCAAGGGAGACTATAGCCTCAAACTGCATTCTGCAGACAGCGTGGTAGTCAAATTCTCATATATCGGTTTCAAGACAAAAACAAAAGTGCTGAGAAGACCGCGAGGAAAACAAACCCTACAGGTGGTACTTCGCGAAGCATCCACCACCCTCGATGAGGTGAATATCAAGGGAGAAAAAATACAGTCGGACCAGATACAGGAGCTGAAGACTAAGGACATGAAGATGACGCCATCTGCCAACGGAAATGGGGTGGAAAGTCTGGTTCAGCAACAGGCTGGCGTGAGTACCCACAACGAACTCTCTTCGCAATACAATGTGCGTGGCGGTGCCTTCGATGAGAACTCCGTATACATCAACAACGTAGAAGTATTCCGCCCATTCCTGGTTCGCAGCGGACAGCAGGAAGGCCTCTCCGTCATCAACCCTTATATGGTAGATAAAATCGGTTTCTCAACCGGAGGATATGCTGCCAAATACGGAGACAAGATGAGTTCGGCTCTCGACATCACCTACAAAACCCTGAAAGCAAAAAGCAAGAAGCCAGTGGTTGAAGGCAGTCTGGCTGCCAGTCTGCTGGGTGCTGACGCATACATCGGGCTGGGAACCCAGAAACTTTCATGGCTCAACAGCGTGCGCTACAAAACCACCTCTTACCTGCTCGGTTCGATGGAAACCAAAGGCGAATATAAGCCAAACTATCTGGACTATCAGACCTATCTGAGTTACCAGCCCAACAAACGCTGGAAACTCGACTTCATAGGCTACATCTCTGATAATCACTACAACTTCGAACCGGAAGACCGGGAAACGAAGTTCGGAACAATGGAAAACGTAAAGAGCTTCAGAGTATATTTTGACGGTCAGGAAAAAGACCGCTTCCTCACCTACTTCGGTACACTCGGCATTACCCGCCAGTTTACCGCCAACACCAGTCTCTCGCTTCTGGGCAGCGCTTTCTACACCAAGGAACAGGAGAAATATGACATTCAGGGTCAATATTGGCTCGATGAGACCGAAACCTCAGAAAACCTGGGTGTAGGTACCTATTTCGAACATGCCCGAAACTATCTTACGGCTCGCGTGATGAGTGCCAAACTGATGCTCAAGCACAAGGTGAAGAAACATCAGATGGAAGCCGCAGTAAGTCTGAAGCGTGAACATATCGAGGAGAATTCTGTAGAATATGAGATGCGCGATTCTGCAGGATACAGTATTCCGCACAATGGCAAAGACCTCTATATGGTTTATTCACTGAAGGCTCGCAACGAACTGAATGCCAACCGAATGGAAGCTTACATCCAGGACACCTACCGTTTTTCGGGAGGAACAGCCGACAGTACCGGGAACAGACAGACACATTACACCCTGAACTATGGTATCAGAATGAGTCATTGGAATTTCAACAGAGAAACCATCGTGAGTCCTCGTCTGTCGCTCGCCATCATACCAGCCAACCATGAGAATACAACTCTCCGTTTTGCGGCAGGTCTGTATTATCAGGCTCCATTCTTCAAGGAATTGAGAGATACATCTACGGTGAACGGCATAACCATCGCATCGCTGAACAAGAAAATCAAGAGCCAGCGAAGCATCCACTTCATCGCCGGCTACGACTATAGGTTCAAGCTAGGAGACCAACGCTATAAATTCTCCGCCGAAGCCTATTACAAGGCTTTGGGCAATCTGGTTCCTTATTCGGTTAGTAACGTGAAGGTAGTTTATTACGGACAGAACGAATGCAGCGGTCATGCGGCAGGACTCGACTTCAAGCTCTACGGAGAATTTGTTCCGGGTACCGATTCCTGGCTCAGTCTTTCGCTCATGGATACAAAGATGAAACTGGGTGGCAAGAGCATCCCTTTGCCTACCGACCAGCGCTATGCCGTAAACCTCTTCTTCACCGATTATTTCCCGGGCAGCAAGAAGTGGCGCATGTCTTTGAAACTCGCCTTTGCCGATGGTCTTCCTTTTGCAGCACCCCACAGAGAGCTGGAGACCAACAGTTTCCGTGCCACTGCCTATCGCCGTGCAGATATCGGTATGAGCTATCAGTTGCTCGACAACAGCCACCGGGAGAAGAAGACCTTCCTGAAGAATGTGATGCTGGGGGTAGATTGCCTCAACCTCTTCGGCATAGACAACGTAAACAGCTATTACTGGGTGACAGATGTAACCGGTCAGCAATACGCCGTACCTAATTATCTTACCGGCAGACAGCTCAATGCCCGCATTCTTTTGGAATTTTAGGACCAAATAATTGTGATTTTTCACATTATTCTAAATATTTAACCGTAGATAGTGCGCTATCTGCGGTTTTTTTCGTATCTTTGCGCCCGAATTATACGATGTCGGTTCGTCCGCTCATCCCATGGATTCAGGAAACCATTCTATAAAGAATAAAGAAATAATACATAATAATCAATTATGAGCAAACAAGTAGAAAAGATTAAGGAGCTGATCGCTAAGCGCGAACAGGCTCGTCTTGGCGGTGGCGAGAAGGCCATCGAGAAGCAGCATGCACGTGGCAAATATACCGCTCGTGAGCGTATCGAAATGTTGGTAGATGCCGGCAGTTTCGAGGAGTATGATATGTTCAAGTTGCATCGTTGCACTAACTTTGGCATGGAGAAGAAGCAGTACCTCGGTGATGGTGTTGTAGCTGGTAGCGCTACTGTAGCCGGCCGCCTGGTTTACGTATATGCTCAGGACTTCACCGTAAATGGTGGTTCACTCTCTGAGACTATGGCACAGAAAATCTGCAAGGTAATGGATATGGCTATGACTATGGGTGCACCTGTTATCTGCATGAACGATTCTGGTGGTGCTCGTATTCAGGAAGGTATCTGCGCCCTCGCTGGTTACGGTGAGATTTTCGAGCGCAACATCCTCGCTTCTGGTGTTATCCCACAGATTTCTGCTATCATGGGCCCTTGCGCCGGTGGTGCCGTTTACTCTCCAGGTTTGACCGACTTCATCATCATGAAGGAGCAGACTTCTTATATGTTCCTGACTGGTCCTAAGGTTGTCAAGACCGTAACTGGTGAGGACATCGATGCAGAGCACCTCGGTGGTGCATCTGTTCACGCAACCAAGAGTGGTGTAACCCACTTCGCTGCTAAGACTGAGGAAGAGGCTATCGAGATGATCAAAAGCCTGCTCTCTTACATCCCTAGCAACAATACAGAAGAAGCTCCACGCGTAGAGTGCACAGACCCTATCGACCGCATGGACGATACTCTGAACGAGATTATCCCAGACGATCCAAACCAGGCATACGATATGTACAAGGTGATTGGTGCTGTAACCGATAACGGAGAGTTCTTCGAAATTCAGCCTAAGTTCGCCAAGAACATCATCACTGGTTTCGCCCGCTTCAATGGTCAGAGCGTTGGTATCGTAGCCAACCAGCCAGCAGCTTATGCAGGTGTACTCGATGTAAACGCTAGCCGCAAGGCAGCCCGCTTCGTTCGTTTCTGCGATGCCTTCAATATTCCTATCGTTTCTCTCGTTGACGTACCAGGATTCTTGCCAGGTACAGGTCAGGAGTACAACGCTGTCATCCTTCACGGTGCACAGTTGCTCTACGCTTACGGCGAGGCTACCGTGCCAAAGATTACTATCACATTGCGTAAGAGCTATGGTGGTAGCCACATCGTGATGGGTTGCAAGCAGTTGCGTGCCGACTTGAACTTCGCTTGGCCATCTTCAGAGATTGCCGTAATGGGTGCCAGCGGTGCCGTTGCCGTTCTCTGTGGTAAGGAAGCTAAAGCTAAGAAGGAAGCTGGCGAGGATGTTAAGGCATTCCTGGCAGAGAAGGAGCAGGAGTATACTGACAAGTTTGCTAATCCATATCAGGCAGCTCAGTATGGTTACATCGATGATGTCATCGAGCCACGTAACACCCGTTTCCGCATCTGCCGTGGTTTGGCTCAGCTCGCTACCAAGCGTCAGAGCTTGCCAGCTAAGAAGCATGGCTGTATGCCAATGTAATGATATAATTAAACATTAGAATAAATGGATAAGAATATTTATGCTGCAATTGCCATGGCACTCTATGAGTATCAGGGCAATAACGTACACGACAAGGAGCCTGGCATCATCACTATCAAGCCACGTCAGACGATGTGGAACGCCAAGTTCTTGAGTTTAACAGCTAAACCATAATGTAATAGAAATGAAAGAGTTTAAATATACAATTGACGGAAAAGAATACAAGGTTCAGATTGACGCTGTTGAGGGTAACATCGCAAGCGTGAACGTGAATGGCGAAGCTTACAAGGTTGAGATGGAACAGGAGGCTGAGCCAGAGAAGAAGAAGGTTGTGCTTGGTCAGCCAGCTGCTGCATCTGATGATGCTGAGGCTACTCCAGCTGCCAACGTAAATACAGCCAATGCTGTAAAGGCTCCTCTCCCTGGTACTATCACCAGCATTGAGGTAGCTGTTGGTCAGGAGGTAAAGGCAGGTGATACTGTTGTCGTTCTCGAGGCTATGAAGATGCAGAACAACATCGAGGCTGAGAAGGATGGTAAGGTTACTGCTATCTGCGTTAAGCCTGGTCAGGCTGTGCTCGAAGAGGATGCACTCGTGGTTATCGAGTAAATCAAGAATTTGAGAATTAGAGAATTATACTTCCAGATTCGGGATTATAATTCGGGTTCTTATAAAGAATATCAAAGGTCGCAAGCTGTTAATTGTTTGCGACCTTTTTCTATACTGCTGTATGAGCATAAACTGTGCTATACAAAGTAATTTTTTACTAAAGAAAAAAGACATAAAGTACTATAAAATGATAGATTTAACAGAAGAACAGATAGAAAGATACAGCCGCCACATCCTCCTTCAGGATGTAGGCCTCGAGGGGCAGGAAAAGCTCCTCAATGCCAAGGTGCTCATCATTGGTGCCGGAGGATTGGGTTCCCCAGTTGCCCTCTACCTCGCTGCGGCTGGCGTGGGACATATCGGTATCGTGGATGCCGATGTGGTTGACCTCAGCAACCTGCAACGACAGGTCATCCACCAGACCAAGGACTTGAACACCCCTAAGGTGGAAAGCGCCAAGGAGAAGATGATTGCCATCAATCCTGATGTGGAGGTAACAACCTACCATACCTTCCTCGCCTCAGACAATGCCGAGGAAATCATCAAGCCATGGGATTTCGTCATTGATTGCACCGACAACTTCCCGGTGAAGTTCCTCATCAATGATGCCTGTGTGCGACTGGGCAAGGCATTCTCGCATGGCGGCATCCTGAGATTCCAGGGGCAGACCTTCACCCATCTTCCAGGCACGGCTTGTTACCGTTGTTTCTTCAAGGAGCCACCTCCAGCAGGCGCTGTTCCTACCAGTAGCCAGGCAGGAGTCCTTGGTGCCATCGCTGGTATGCTCGGAACCATCCAGGCTGCCGAGGCGTTGAAGTACTTCCTCGGTGTGGGCGAACTGCTCACCGACCGATTGCTCACCTTTGATGCCAAGACGATGAACTTCCGCAATATCAAGGTAAAGAAGCGTGCATCCTGCGAAATCTGCGGCGACCACCCTACCATCGACCATCTCATCGACTATGAGCAGGCTGCGTGTGATTTGAAGCACCACTAAGATTTAGTGATTATTTTCGAATAAACACATATAACAAAAAGCAAAGTCACAATACCCAGCACCATCTGCCGGATATTGTGACTTTTTTTCAGAACCTTCCCCAAGCCCAACAAAGAACAAAAACCCTGATTATAAGACACTTTATAAAACATTTCTCCCATTTTTCTTGCATGATTCAGATAATAATCGTAAATTTGCAGCAGATAAAATACGCAAGCTTATGAAAGAGAAAAGATATACATTGCCAGAAGAGCAGAAAGATGCAGCATTCGCAGCAGAGCCTGCACCAGCCTATCACGGAAATGCCGCCATAGCACTTCCCGAGGATGAATGTGCAGAAGAAGATATTGACTGGAATAAGATTCCTGTTGGCTGGCATCCGGCTAATGAAGAAGAAGCCATGGCTAGGATTGAAGCTATTGAGGCGGAATATGAGAATGGGCAATATATTGATGCTGAAGATTTTGAAAGAGAACTAATTGCACAATATCCATGGCTAGCATAAGATTAACACTTTATTTCAAAAAGGAATTAAAGACTGTTATCGACTATGGATTAGTTGAATTCGGCAAAACCACAGTAAAGCGATTCCATAAAGAATATAAAGACATCAAGCATCGCCTGATGCTTCATCCTCTTTCTTCACCCAGAGAGCCATTGCTTAAGCGATTCCACCGCCCTTACCATAGTGCGATTATCAAGGAGAATTGGAAGATTATCTATCGCTACGACGAAGCCAACGACCTCGTCATTTTCGTAGATTTATGGGATATGAGAAGAAGCCCCAGATATCTGATCAGACAATTCAAAAGAAAACTATAAAGGAAAAAGCTTATGAAGGAGAAAAGATATACATTACAAGAAGAGCAGCCGACTCCTATTGGCTGGCATCCGGCTAATGAAGAAGAAGCCGTGGCTAGGATTGAAGCCATTGAAGCGGAGTATGAAAGAACAGGTGTTAGCTATAATGAAGAAGAGTTTTTCAATAAACTAAATGAAGAACGAACATGGTCAAATGCAGATGACTTTGAAAAAGAACTAACGGCACAAGACCCGTGGCTAGAAGATTGGAAACGTTCTATCAGTATAGAAGATTTTAGAAAGTACTGCAAGAATAAACTGAATAAGCTTTTTCCGTAACTTTTTCTTCCGTATTCCTTGCACTATTTTTGCAGCGACATAAATAACAATATAATTAATAGGAGGATAAAATTATGGCAAGACCAATTAGAGAAACGCCAATATTATATGGCAAAGACGCCGAACGCTTTGTTGAAGAAATGAAGCGTGTAGAGAGTTTAACAACAGAACAGCGAAAAGCTAATAGAGAAAAGCTACAAGCTGAAATCGCTGTTCTTGACAAAGAATGGAATTTAACTTATAATGCACTTCGAGGATGAAAATTGACTATCGAAATATACAAAAAACATTTCGGGCTGCCTCCATAATGGAAGCTGCCCGAAGTTGTTTATCCATACTTGTAACAGAAGTTCAATTATATATAAACTAAACCCGCTTACAAGTCAATGTCTTTACTCCTCTTTATATGCCACATACTCCTCACGAGAGATTGGAGTCTCCGGGGCAACAATCAAGACTTCATCATAGGTCAAACCATAGAGGTGATAGACGAGGAAGTCGATAGTTTGCAATTCATGTTGGCAAGCATCATCTTGCTCATTACGTTTCTTTTCATTTATTTTCTTTGCCGGTTGAACAACCTCATCCGTATTTCCAATAACCATTGGCATTTGTTCCAAATTCTACGTTGTTGACCCTCTAGCATAGCATCACCCCATCCTCTTCTACATTATTATAAAAAGGACTGCCCTTTTTGCTCTGCCAGTCTTTCATCGAATACACAATCGGGTGAATCATCTGATTGATTTGCCATCCCAATTCCCAAAGAGGATAGGTGTAATTATCATGATCCTGCTCATCTATCTTATCCTTGTTCAGAAGCACAAGGATGTCCCAGTCGGAATCTGCTTTAGCATCCCTTCTAGCCCTTGACCCGAAAAGGATAACCTTGGCATCTTTCGGCATAATCGACTCCGCTTTCTTCAGAATCGACTTGAGTATACCTCATCTTCAAGATGTTCCTTATTTACAAGCAACATAATAGTATCAGTTTACGAGACTACCTCCTTTTAGTATAGCTAAAAATGCATCAATATCAATTGCCGTAAAATCGAATTCAGGATTAAATCTAATTACGTCATAATGATGATCTTGACTCACGATATACTTCGCATTTGCAGATATGGCACAATCGACAAACTTATTGTCATCAGGATCTGATTTTATCAACTGATATCGCTTTTGTGGATTAATAAAAATTGTATTAGAAGATGCTAATATAGCATTCGCGAATTCAACAAGCAAGTGCAAAATTACGAAATGTTTTTGTAAAAGCACTCCT
>OGDV01000019.1_pt1 | contig 137911 bp, 136 predicted proteins | sample 1570511 | NCBI WGS metagenome assembly OGDV01 (sample SAMEA2582179, study PRJEB24529) | metagenome | reverse complement strand
AAATCCAGCCAGCTACAGGGTCGTTCGCACGAAATCTTATTTATTCAACAAAGCCGGGGATATGTTAACGATCCTAATGATCGCGGTGGTGAGACTAATATGGGGATCACTATTGCGACCTGGAGAGCATATGCACCTAGTGATCTCGGAATTGAAGCAACTACCAATACTCTCAGAAATATGACAAAGGAACAGGCAGAGATTATTTATTATAATCATTATTGGGAGCCAAAAGGTTTTTGTAAGCTTGAGACTATAAAAATAGCCTCAATGTTATATGACTGGACAATTACATCAGGTCGCGCTGTTACACAGGTACGAAAAATGCTTCATAATGAGTACAATATAAACTTAGTTGTGAGTAACACAATGGATGATGATATGATTCATTGTATTAATGCAATTGAAGATCAGGAGCAATTACTGTCACGCATCGCAGAGGTTAGAAAATAATATTATCGTTCTTTAACTATAACTAACGGTGAACCTAATACTCAGGTTCGATTCCTCACTGGCTGGATAAATAGAGTCAATGATTGTTTAAGGGTTAATATATGAATAAAATATTATTGTTTTTATTATTCATTTCCTTTCATTCAATGGCCAGTTTTTCAGGTCATTGGGTCAATGAGAGTGAATCGCAATCGTTAACATTGGATTTGTTCGAGAACGGTACCCACCTTACAGGTAAATATTGTTTTATAACTAATGATGGTAATAGAATTGATTGTGCTGAAGATAATGATAGAAATATTAATGGCATAATTAAAGATAATGTTGGAGTGGTATCTTTTGAAAGCACATTTGGTAGTGTTGGTGAAGCAACATTATCTGTTGGAAAGGATACTCTCATATTCACTATTAACAATGATATGCCATTTATCAATGCCAATATGTCTGTGCCCAAAGTTATATTTTTCAAAAGAGCAATGCAAAATATAACAAAAAAATCTTATGAAGAATGTGATAATGATGAAACATTAATTGCATTATGTGAATTATCTGGGGCAGAAAAAAAGTGGCAATATTTTTTCGCAAATAATGAAAACAAATCCCGGTACTTACTCAAAAAAGTGGATACTGGTGCTGTTGAGCTTGAAGTGAACTTTGATGTCAAAAATAAATTGAAAAGATGGTTGGATTTAAGTACCTATACAACCTATTTTGGTTTCAATAAAGGGGCTTATTCCTATATTCTTGGTGTTCCTGAAGAAAAACCTGGTGCCGTAGCGTTTCTTGATATTAAGAAAAATGGAAAGACTATAAGTGCTAAAGAATGCTCTTCAAATTCATTTGGTGAAAAAAATATTAAGATTGATAGTATTGAGGATGTGCTGGACTCGTCCATAAGGGATAATGATTTCAAATTTCCTTAAGTAAATTTGAATAGTATTATCACGGTTTTTATTAATGGCTGTTTATGGATTACTGCTTCGTTCTGATTTTGTTATTATTTATCTGTTTTTTATAGGGCTGTAGCTATGTATGGTTCTGAGGGGATGATGGTGATGAAGGTAGCGAGCTATCTGGTGCCAGGAAGTGGCAGCAGTCTGATCTTACCCAGCAATAGTGGACACGCGACTAAGTGAGTAAACTCTCAACCAGAGGTGACTCACATGACAAAACCAACATCAACCACCAAAAAGCCACGCAAGCAGCACACTCCTGAATTTCGTCAGGAAGCCCTGAAACTGGCTGAACGCATTGGGGTGGCAGCTGCCGCCCGCGAACTTAACCTGTATGAATCACAGCTCTACAACTGGCGAAGCAAACAGCAAAATCAGTTCTCTTCTTCTGAACGCGAGCAGGAAATGTCCGCTGAGATCGCCCGTCTGAAACGTCAACTGGCAGAACGGGATGAGGAACTGGCCATTCTCCAAAAGGCCGCGACATACTTCGCGAAGCGCCTGAAATGAAGTATGTCTTCATCGAAAAACATCAGGCTGAATTCAGTATCAAAGCCATGTGCCGTGTACTTCAGGTTACCCGTAGTGGTTGGTACATCTGGCATCAGCGTCGTTATCAGGTAAACCGGCGTCAGCAGTTCCGCCTTGTCTGTGATAACGTCGTCAGGGAAGCAATCAGTGACGCAAAACAACGCTATGGCGCGCCACGCCTGACGGATTAGCTTCGTGCCCAGGTTTACCGGTTCAACGTGAAAACCGTGGCTGCCAGCCTGCGTCGTCAGGGGCTACGGGCGAAAGCTTCACGAAAGTTCAGTCCGGTCAGTTACCGCGAACATGGTCTGCCAGTCTCAGAGAATCTGCTGAAGCAGGACTTTTACGCCAGCGGCCCGAATCAGAAGTGGGTGCGTGACATCACGTATCTTCGCACTGGTGAAGGCTGGCTTTATCTGGCCGTGGTTATCGATCTGTGGTCGCGGTCAGTCATTGGCTGGTCGATGTCCTCACGGATGACAGCACAGCTTGCCTGCGATGCGTTACAGATGGCGCTGTGGCGGCGTAAACGTCCGGAAAACGTCATCGTGCATACAGACAGAGGCGGTCAGTACTGTTCAACGGATTACCAGAGCTTGCTGAAACGCCATAATCTGCGGGGGAGTATGAGCGCCAGAGGTTGTTGTTACGACAATGCCTGTGCGGAAAGCTTCTTCCATACGCTGAAGGTGGAATGTATCCACGGAGAGGACTTTGTCAGCCGGGAAATCATGCGGACAGCAGTGTTTAATTATATTGAGTGTGATTACAATCGGTGGCGTCGTCACAGTGCCTGTGGCGGTCTCAGTCCGGAACAATTTGAAAACCAGAACCTCGCTTAGGGTTGTGTCCACATTACGCGGGTAGGATCAGATGGCATTCACTGAGCTGACCGGAGTAAAATTAGGCGAAGCTATAGCCTCAAGAGGAGTGTCCGCTTTTTTTGCAGGAAGTCTTGCCGGATTATTATTATCCGTTGGAGCTGAAACATCCAGAGCAATATACACGTCCCGATATCTGAAGCGCAGAAATCCGGTACTGCATGATAAACTGCAAAATCTGGGAGATCTGGATCTTCTGTATTTTCTTGTTGAGGATATTGTAAAACCTTTCGAAACAGCGTGTATGGTCAGTGATAAGAATCCAGCAGAATTTAACAAAATATGTGAATATTTCTTTGGTGGATTATGAATATAAAACGAACATTACTCATCCTGCTTTCCCGTGTTATCAGAGGGGCTGGGATGGGATTAGGTGCTTCAGGTATCGCGCTGGCTGGTTGGTTCTTTTTTTTCTCAGTAAATGAATATAAATTTCTCTGGGGTTTACTTTCAGTTGTGGAATTCCTGGTGGGGTATCTGATATATCGATTTGCATATGCATATATTTATGATGAATGGAATGATTATCATTAAGAAATTAAACGGCGTGGTCTGTTGATCGATTTTTGATGCTCATTAAAAGGGTTGGCTTCCTTAGCACTCATGTGGACTAGTATGGACTATGCAAGGAAAACGCTTTGCCAAAACACAACATTTTAAGTCAGCAATACCAACGGGGAGCAGGTGATAAAATTCAGGAATTACAGAAGGAAAGATGATTGGTGCGTCTGAATGGACTCGAACCATCGACCCCCACCATGTCAAGGTGGTGCTCTAACCAACTGAGCTACAGACGCATTATGGTGCGTTTAATTGGACTCGAACCAACGACCCCCACCATGTCAAGGTGGTGCTCTAACCAACTGAGCTACGAACGCAATGTTGTGGTGACAACGGGGACGCATATTAGCGGCAGGGAGGGGATGTGGCAAGAGGTAAACGTCACTTTTCTTGCACATTGCATGCGATTGCGGAACTTTTACTCATTCCGGATATATTTTACTGAACCACAAGGATATTTCTTCGCCAGCGAGCATCACGGGTCTTATTTTTCAGCCAGTCCAAACCTGCGCGGAAGGGTTGCCGATGTGTTAAATTATCGGCCACCAGAAGAGAAGGAGTCATAACGAAGATGAAATCGATTGGTATTTTCTGCGGTTCTTCAGCTGGCGAACATCCGCTGTACCTCGAAACCGCCCGTCTGGTTGGACGTACGCTGGCGCAGCAGGGGTTGGCGCTTGTCTATGGCGGCGGCAAAGTTGGTCTGATGGGGGCGGTCGCCGATGCGGCGCTGGAGGCCGGTGGCGTGGTGATCGGCGTGATGCCGCGCGGCCTGGTGGAGCGGGAAATTGCCCACCGCGGCTTGACGGAGCTGCATGTGGTCGAGGATATGCACGAGCGGAAAACCAAAATGGCGGCGCTGGCGGATGGCTTTATTGCCCTGCCGGGCGGGGCGGGGACGCTCGAGGAGATTTTCGAACAATGGACCTGGGCGCAGCTGGGGATCCATGAGAAACCGTGCGCGTTCCTGAATATTAAGGGTTATTACGATCCGCTTCAGGCGATGGTCGATAACATGGTACGGGAAGGGTTTATGCACCCGCGCTACGCGGAGATGCTGCCGTTCGCTACCTCGGCAGACGAGATTATCGCCGGTTTTCGCGACTATACGCCGCCGGCCCGTAAATGGGTTCAGCAGCCAGCTATTTAAACATCAAACGCAGGGTAAACAGCGCGCAGACGATGAGCAGTAACAGCAGCAATTCGAAGCGATAGCGTTGCAGCATGATGTCCTCCTGAAAAAAAACCGGCGCTGTTCAGCGCCGGTTTATCACCTTAACGCCCTGACCATTATGCCGCCGGTTTAACCGCCGGTTTAGCTGCATGGTGCGTCGTTTTATGGTGTTTCTTCGCCGCCTGCGCTTTCTGCGCTACTGCCGGTTTAGCAGCGGCTTTATGGTGTTTTTTCGCCGCCTGCGCTTTCTGCGCGACTGCCGGTTTAGCAGCGGCTTTGTGGTGTTTCTTCGCCGCCTGCGCTTTCTGCTCGGCTGCCGGTTTCGCGGCCGCTTTGTGATGTTTCTTATGGTGAACGGTAGTATGGCTGGCTGCTGCACTCGGGGTGGTGCTTGCCGCATTGGCAGCGAAAGCAACTGATGACAGACCCATAGCAGCGGCAACGACCAGAGCTAATACTTTTTTCATTCTGAAATCCTCGACTTGGTTTCTTGAGTAACCCCACTGCGGGGCTGTTGGCAACACTATAAGCGCCTGCCGGGAGGCTATCAGTGAGTCTTTGGTGTCAGGGAGTAACGGAATGTACAACGCGCCGTTATAGCGAAGAACGAAAAAGCCCGCCGGAGCGGCGGGCTTAGACAAGTTAGCGCGCAGCGCGCTGTAAGATGATGCTGGAAGGCTGGCGCTGCAGAAAACGCATCCGCAGCATCATCATGATGGCGGCGGAGGTCAGACCGATGATAAATCCGCACCAGAAACCGGCAGGTCCCATGCGGGGCACAATCATATCGGTCAGCGCCAGCAGATAGCCGCTTGGCAAACCCAGCACCCAGTACGCGGTAAAGGTAATAAAAAAGATAGACCGCGTATCTTTATAGCCGCGCAGAATGCCGCTGCCGATCACCTGAATAGAGTCGGAGATCTGATAGATAGCCGCCAGCAGCATCAGGTGCGAGGCCAGCGTCACCACCTCGGGATTATCGTTATACAGCAGCGCAATCTGCTTACGCATCAGGACGGTAAAGATAGCGGTAAATACCGCCAGGCAGACCCCCACGCCCACGCCGGTGCGGGCCGAAACCTGGGCATCGATCGTTGAGCCCTGGCCAAGGCGGAAGCCGACGCGAATGGTGACCGCCGCCGCCAGCGACAGCGGCAGAACGAACATCAGCGAGCTGAAATTAAGCGCGATCTGGTGACCAGCGACGTCAATGATCCCGAGCGGGGAGACCAGCAGCGCGACGACGGCAAACAGAGTGACTTCAAAGAACAGCGCCAGAGCAATGGGCAGCCCCAGCTGCACCAGCCGTAACAGGACGGCAAAATCAGGGCCACTGAAGCGCTCGGCGCAGCGGATATCGCGCATCGTACGCGCCCGGCGCACCCACCACAGCATGGTGGCGAACATCACCCAGTAAACGGAGGCCGTCGCCACACCGCAGCCGACGCCGCCCAGCTCGGGCATGCCGAAATGACCATAGATAAAAATATAGTTCACCGGAATGTTGACCAGTAATCCAATAAAGCCCATGACCATCCCGGGCTTGGTTTTTGCCAGCCCTTCACACTGGTTACGGGCGACCTGGAAGAACAGATAGCCCGGCGCGCCCCACAGCAGCGCGCGCAGGTAGCCAACCGCCTTCTCAGCCAACAGCGGATCGATGTTATGCATGGAGCTGATGATGTATCCGGCGTTCCACAGCACGACCATGATCAGCACCGAGACAAAGCCGGCCAGCCAGAAGCCCTGACGCACCTGAGGCGCGATACGCTCCCGCCGCCCGGATCCGTTAAGCTGCGCCACCACCGGGGTCAGCGCCAGCAGAAGGCCGTGGCCGAAGAGGATCGCCGGCAGCCAGATGGAGGTCCCGATGGCCACGGCGGCCATATCCGTGGCGCTGTAGCCACCCGCCATCACGGTATCGACAAAACCCATCGCCGTCTGCGCCACCTGCGCAAGGATGACGGGTATAGCCAGAGCTAATAACTGACGCGCTTCAACGAAATACTTCTGCACGTGAACACCTTCGAATTGTTGTTATTTTGAGACTAAAAAAGCCGCCGTAACTGGCAGCAAGGGGATAAAAATGAGGAATTTCCAGTCTATTGTAGCGAGGATTGGCTATTAAGCCAGTGAAAAAAGAGTCGAGGCACGAAGCGCGCTGGCAACCGCTTTGCCCTCCTGTTATTGTTCCCGATAGCGAAAGCGGTAATGATACCGTCATGATTTTCAACAGGAGCCAAACATGTTTACTGGTATTGTTCAGGGAACCGCGAAAGTGGTCTCCATTGATGATAAACCCAATTTTCGCACTCACGTGGTTGAGTTACCGGCACATATGCTGGAGGGGCTGGAAACCGGCGCCTCGGTAGCCAACAACGGCTGCTGCCTGACGGTGACCGAAATCAACGGCGCGCGCATCAGCTTCGATCTGATGAAAGAGACGCTGCGGATTACCAATCTTGGTGATATTCAGGTCGGCGATGAAGTGAACGTCGAGCGAGCGGCGAAATTTAGTGATGAAATCGGCGGGCATTTAATGTCCGGCCACATTATGACCACCGCGGAAATCGTGAAGATTCTGACTTCCGAAAATAACCGTCAGATCTGGTTTAAAGTGCAGGATCCAACGCTGATGAAATACATCCTCTATAAAGGATTCATCGGTATTGACGGCATTAGTCTGACGGTGGGTGAGGTGACGGCGACCCGTTTCTGCGTGCATCTTATTCCGGAGACGCTGCAGCGGACCACCCTGGGAGCGAAAAAACTGGGCGATCGCGTCAATATTGAGATTGATCCGCAGACCCAGGCGGTTGTCGATACGGTCGAACGCGTGCTGGCCGCGAAAGAGATGGCGGCTAAGGTCAATGAAGCCTGAAAAAAAATCCCCCGCCGATAAGCGGGGGAGTGTTATTTAACGGGCGACGCGCAGTCCATGTTCAATACCGCGCGAGAACACCACCTGCCAGAGCTGAATGTCGCGGGCGCGGAAGGCGCCGGCGCAGGCGTTCAGATAATAGGTAAACATGCGTTTGAAACGCTCAGAATAGTTATCGGCAATTTCCGGCCAGCTGGCGAGGAAACGCTCATACCAGGCCATCAGGGTCGTGTCATAATCGGCGCCGAAGTTGTGCCAGTCTTCCATCACAAAGTGCTTCTCGCTGGCTTCGGCAATGTGACGCACGGAAGGCAGGCAGCCGTTCGGGAAGATATATTTATCGATCCACGGGTCAACGTTATGGTCGGTGACCTTGGAACCAATGGTGTGCAGTAAAAAGCGGCCGTTGGGTTTCAAATTACGGTCGGCAACCTCAAAGTAGGTAGCGTAATTTTTCGGCCCCACGTGCTCAAACATGCCAACGGAGACGATGCGGTCAAAGCTGTCGTGCAGATCGCGATAATCCTGGAGACGAATCTCTACATCGAGATCGGCGCAGCGCGCCTGGGCCATTTTTTGTTGCTCGGCGGAGATGGTTACACCCACGACGCTGACCTGATAATTTCGCGCCATATATTCGGCGAGACCGCCCCATCCACAGCCAATATCCAGTACCCGCATGCCTGGCTCCAGCTCCAGTTTGCGGCAGATGAGATCCAGCTTAGCCTGCTGGGCGGCCTCGAGGCTCTGCGCCTCTTTCCAGTAACCGCAGGAATATTGCATATAGGGATCAAGCATCCGGCTGAAGAGATCGTTGCCGAGGTCGTAGTGCTCTTTACCGACAATCCAGGCACGTTTTTTACTTTGTAGATTAAACAGACGAGCGCCTGCGATGCGGAGTGTGTCTTTGAAATGGTGTGGGAGCTGCTTTTCCAACCCGGCGCGTAACACCTTGTGGAAGAATATATCCAGACGCTCGCATTCCCACCAGCCGTCCATATAGCTTTCGCCTAAACCCAGCGAACCTTCCTGCAAAACCCGTTTAAAAAAGAGAGGATTTTTAACCCGCAGGTCGGACGGCGCGGAGCCATTGATTTCAATTCCCGCACGGCCTAATAATTCAGCTGCAATCCGGTACCAGTCATCATTTGGTACACTTACTTCTTCTATACACGATGAACTCATAGCTTCTCCATCACGCCCAAGTGATCAGAACCTTAAAACAGCGTAGACGCTTTTTTGGCTTTGTGAGAAATCTCACGGATAATCCGTGAAGTCGCTATCCGACGTAAACAGAGGAAGGGAGATAACCCTTGCCGAAAGGCCTTCCATGGTGAAACGGAGGCATCCTGCATCCGTTAATCTGTAACTATTTTCTATTTATGTGAACCCGGATCCAGTATAGGACGCTAAGTACTGGCTTTCAATAAAAATTTCTTAGCATGCTAACGACTGGTCCGGGCCCTGGCGACGGGCATTACGCGTGGGAAGAGTGGGGTGTCAGCTCCGGCGTCTGCTGCAGGCGATAGCCTATTCCGGCTAAGCCAATCGAAACCAGCATTACGCTGGTGGTGGTCAGCAGCGGCGTGGCGATCAGCGCGGATACCAGCAGACTGGTCAGGAAGCACAGGCCAAGCTGCAGGGTATTTTGCAGCGCCGCCGCGCGGCCGGTCGCCTGCGGAAAAGGCTTCAGCGCCTGAGCAACCACGATGGGGTAGATCCCGCCGTTGACCACCGCCATCATGCAGAACGGGATCATTAACGCCACCAGCGAGGCATGGGTTTGCAGGCCCACCAGCCAGGTGGCGGCTACGCTGACGGCAAAAATCACCAGCAGCCACGGCAGCATCTGTTGACCGGACCATTTCTGCAGCAGCGCGCGACAGCCATAGCCTCCCACCAGAAAGGCGATGGTCTGCGGAATATAGCTCAGGCCGATAGCGGTTGGGCCATAGCCCATTTCATGCAGGATAAAAGGTGAACCGGTAAGCCAGGCGAAGAAGCTGGCGGAACAGGCGGCGTAGATCAGGACGTTGCCGCTGTATTCCCGGGAGCGCAGCAGCGCGAGAAAGGTGATCTTTTGCTGCGTCACTACTACTGACTTCGCGGCTGCCTTCAGGCGCAGGGCAGGCAGCATCAGCAGCAGAGTGATGGCGAACAGGGTGGCGAAGATGGCTTGCCACTCGAAGTGCACCAGCAGCCAGCTGCCCAGCAGCGGGGCCAGCGCCGGCGACAGTCCTACCAGCGGCATAATGGTGGCGAAGATGCGGTTCGTGCGCTGGGCAGGATAGTAATCGGCGACCATCGCCTGCCAGGTAACGGCCGCGGCACAGACGCCAATCGCCTGCAGAAAGCGCAGCGCCAGCATCAGGGTGGCGTTGTGCACCCACAGCATCCCCAGACAGCCGGCCGCGAAAATCGCCAGGCCGCTCAGCAGCACCGGTTTACGTCCATAGCGGTCCGACAGCGGTCCCCAGAACAGCTGGCCCAGCGCGAAGCCGGCGAGGAACAGGCTCAGACTGGCGCTGATGGAGGCGGCGGAGGTGTTGAGATCCTGCTGCATGGCGGCAAACGCCGGCAGGTACATATCGGTGGCCAGAAAGCCCAGCACGCTCAGGCCGGCCAGCCAGACTAAAAATCCTTTCCCGGGTTGTGACATAACGTTCTCATAGTTGGTGTACAGGTACGATGCCGCAGAGTGTAGGGAGTGCATTGTGGCTTGTGAAACGCTAATATTTGTCACATGCATTCAAAAATTTTGCAGGCAGAAAATGTGGTCTGAATACTCTCTGGAAGTGGTTGATGCCGTCGCCCGTAACGGCAGCTTCAGCGCGGCCGCGCAGGAGCTTCACCGGGTGCCTTCCGCGGTCAGCTATACCGTGCGTCAGCTCGAAGAGTGGCTCGCCGTTCCCTTATTTGAGCGTCGCCATCGTGATGTGGAGTTGACCCCCGCCGGGGTCTGGTTTTTACAGGAAGGGCGCTCTGTTATCAAAAAAATGCAGATCACCCGCCAGCAGTGTCAGCAAATTGCGAACGGCTGGCGCGGACAGTTGTCGATCGCAGTGGATGATATTGTGAAACCGGCGCGGATGCGTCAGATGATCGTCGATTTCTATCGCCATTTTCCCGACGTCGAACTGATCGTCTTTCAGGAAGTATTCAATGGTGTATGGGATGCGCTGGCCGACGGCCGCGTTGAGTTGGCGATTGGCGCAACGCGATCTATTCCGGTCGGCGGTCGCTATGCGTTCCGCGATATGGGGATGCTGAGCTGGGACTGCGTGGTGGCGAGCGATCATCCGCTGGCGAAGATGGATGGACCCCTGAGCGACGACGTCCTGCGTAACTGGCCGTCGCTGGTGCGGGAGGATACCTCGCGCTCGTTGCCTAAACGGACAACATGGTTGCTGGATAACCAGAAGAGGGTAGTCGTCCCTGACTGGGAATCATCAGCAACCTGTTTGTCGGCAGGACTCTGCGTCGGCATGGTGCCGAGCCATTTCGCCCGTCCATGGATAGATCGCGGCGAGTGGACTGCGCTGGCGCTGGAAAATCCGTTCCCGGATGCCGCCTGCTGCCTGACGTGGCAGCAGAACGATGCCTCACCGGCGCTGAACTGGATGCTTGACTATCTGGGGGACAGCGACACGCTGAATCGGGAGTGGCTGCGGGCGCCGGAGAGATCCGCGCCCGCCAGATGCCTTAACGACGATAATCGACAAACGGGCCATCCGCTACCGAGCGGCGCTCAACCAGACGAGGGTGCACTTCGATAGACTGCGACTCTTCACGCTTGTTGACGATACGATCCAACAGCATGTTAAATGCGGCCTCGCCCAGGGAATCTTTCGGCTGATGAATGGTGGTTAACGCCGGGCTGAAATAGCGGGCGTTGCGCACATTATCATAACCGATCAGCGAAATGTCCTGCGGCACTCGCAGTCCCATTTCATCCGCCGCGCAGATAGCGCCCATCGCCATGATATCGCCGCCGCAGAAGACCGCCGTCGGGCGGTGCTGCTGGTTTAGGATCTGCTGCATTGCGCGGTAGCCGGACTCCGGCTCGAAGTCGCCCTGCACAATCCAGTTTTCCGGCACGCTGATATGCGCCTCTTTCATCGCCTGCATGAAGCCGGCCAGTCGCCCCGCGCCGGTGTTGCGCTCCAGCGGACCCGGGATCACGCCGATTTCGCGATGGCCGCGTTCAATCAGGTAGCGTCCGGCGATATAGCCGCCCTGGAAGGCGTTATCGATCACCGCATCGGTAAAGTCGGCTTTCGCCTCGCCCCAGTCCATCACCACCATCGGGATATGGCGGTACTCTTCCAGCATGCTCAATACCGAATCCGGATACTCGGAACACATCACCAGCAGACCGTCTACGCGCTTTTGCGCCATCATCGACAGATAGGCGCGCTGTTTTTCCAGATCGTTCCACGCGTTACCGAGGATCAGAGTATAGCCCTTCTGGAAGCAGCTCTTTTCAACGGACTCAATAATTTCAGCGAAATAGGCGGCTTCGCTACTGGTCGCCAGCAGGCCAATCGATTTGGTGTGATTGACTTTCAGGCTGCGCGCCACGGCGCTCGGCGAGTAGTGCAGCTCTTTGATCGCCGCCCATACCGCATTACGCGTCTCTTCGGCAACGAAACGGGTTTTGTTAATTACATGTGACACAGTTGTAGTGGAAACGTTTGCGCGTTTCGCTACATCTTTAATAGTTGCCATTACATCTCACTCCATGCCTTGACCTGATCGCCTGATCATCGATACGTAAACGTTTGCCTACACACACCCTGAATACAATTTTCAACATTGCATCACGTCGGGAAAACGACACAGAACGACAGGAAGGGGTCAATGGCCGATACGCTTTTAAATTAGCGTGGGATTTTGTCCGATCTTGGGGCAAAGTGGAAGAGCAAAAATGTGCATCGCCCTAAATCCCGGAAGATTTTTGCGATTTTTTGTGCAAAAATGAGCAAGCTCACTTTTGGTGTGGGGATAACAAGAGGGAAAAATGATGGATACCAATTTAAAGTTTTCGCTGATCACCACGATTATTGCTCTCGGCGTGATTGTCGCTTTCAGCCTGACCGCCATACTGCACTAATGTTTCGCTGAGGGAGGAGGCCGCTTCCTCCCCATATCCCGCCATTATTATCAATTCTGCAAAAATCTTTTGTCATTTCGTTCACTTTTGTTTTTTTGTGATTGATGTCATGCTTTTGACTTCTGATGTTACGCCGTCCTCTCTGACGGTCTGATGGAGTCATTGAATGAAAATCAACTTTCCTTTACTTGCGCTGGCGATCGGCGCCTTTGGCATCGGTACCACCGAGTTCTCCCCGATGGGATTGCTGCCGGTGATTGCGAAAGGTGTGGACGTCTCGATACCGGTAGCGGGAATGCTGATCAGTGCGTATGCCATCGGCGTCATGGTCGGCGCACCGCTGATGACGCTGCTGTTGTCGCATCGCGCACGGCGCAATGCGCTGATTTTTCTGATGGGGATCTTCACCGTTGGCAACCTGTTGTCATCCATCGCGCCGGATTACACCACGCTGCTGCTGTCGCGCATTATTACCAGCCTCAACCACGGCGCTTTTTTCGGCCTGGGATCGGTGGTGGCGGCCAGCGTCGTGCCAAAGCATAAGCAGGCCAGCGCGGTAGCCACTATGTTTATGGGCCTGACCATCGCCAACATTGGCGGCGTGCCGGCGGCCACCTGGCTTGGCGAAACCATCGGTTGGCGGATGTCCTTCCTTGCTACTGCGGGATTAGGCCTGCTGGCGATGGTTAGCCTGTGGTTCTCCCTGCCGAAGGGCAGCGCGGGGGAACGTCCTGATGTCAAAAAAGAGCTTTCTGTCCTGCTGCGCCCGCAGGTGCTATCCGCGTTGCTGACCACCGTGCTGGGCGCCGGGGCGATGTTTACGCTATATACCTACATTTCGCCAGTGCTCAATACGCTGACCCACGCTTCATCGCTGTTTATAACCGCGATGCTGGTGCTGATTGGCGTCGGTTTTTCGCTAGGCAACTATCTGGGCGGCAAATTTGCTGACCGGTCGGTCTCCGGCACGCTGAAGGGCTTTCTGCTGCTGCTGATGGCGATCATGCTGGCGATCCCGCTGCTGGCGCAATCCCAGGCCTGGGCGGCCATCAGCATGATTGTCTGGGGCGCAGCAACCTTTGCGGTGGTTCCGCCGCTGCAGATGCGGGTTATGCGCGTAGCGCATGAGGCGCCGGGGCTCTCTTCTTCGGTGAATATCGGCGCGTTCAACCTCGGCAACGCGCTGGGCGCCGCCGCCGGTGGGGCGGTGATCTCTGGTGGACTGGGCTATGCGTTTGTGCCGGTGATGGGCGCGATTATCGCTGGTCTGGCGCTGCTGCTGGTCTGGTTTAGCGGGCGAGCGCAGCCGGAAGAGGCTTTCGCCAGCCAGTAATCATCGGCTGGGCAAGGGCAAAAAAAAACCGCAGCCGGGGAGACCCCGCTGCGGTTTGTCGTTTATGCCGCCAGGTTAGCCGCAACAAACTTCCAGTTAACCAGCGCCCAGAAGTGGTCCAGGTAGCTTGGACGGGCGTTGCGGTAGTCGATGTAGTAGGCGTGTTCCCAAACGTCAACGGTCAGCAGCGGCTTCGCGTCGGTGGTCAGCGGGGTGCCGGCGTTGCTGGTGGAGACGATAGCCAGGCTGCCGTCGGCATTTTTGACCAGCCAGGTCCAGCCAGCGCCGAAGTTTTTCGCCGCGGCATCGGTAAATTTGGCTTTAAAATCCGCGAAGCTGCCGAAAGATTTGGCGATTGCGGCCGCCAGTTCGCCTTCCGGTTCGCCGCCGGCGTTAGGCGCCAGGCAGTTCCAGTAGAAGGTGTGGTTCCAGACCTGCGCTGCGTTGTTGAATACGCCGCCTTCAGACGTGCGGACGATCTCTTCGAGGGACTTGCCTTCGAACGCAGTGCCTTTGATCAGGTTGTTGAGGTTAGTGACATACGCCTGGTGGTGTTTACCGTAGTGATATTCCAGGGTTTCTGCGGAAATGTGCGGCGCCAGGGCGTCTTTTGCATATGGTAATGCAGGTAATTCAAACGACATTGCTACTCTCCTTATAACTTTTTGTTTTATCTCACATTGACAGGATGAGGTTTTCACCTGAATCGTGTTCTGACCGCCCGACGCTGTCGCGTCCCGGGCGTGTTATTGTATTGAGAATGTTAACATTTGCCGCAAGCAGTGAAAAGCCTTACAACGATAAAGGCTATTATCTCCGGTGCATGTGGTGAAGGCTTAACCGTTTTCTGCAGGAGTGGGCAATAAGCCGCCAAAATTGTTGCAACCATGTATAAGGAGATGCCCTCTGCGGATTTGCGAACTCGCATGGCAATTAACTACTCTGCTTCGCCGCTGTCACGCAATGCGCTGAACAAAAAATAAATCTTTAATATCAAACGATTAATAAAAATATGCGCTCAGGCAATCGTCGCTATGCCAATAATTCATTGTCTATTTTTTAATTTGTATGACAAATATAGCCGCCAGCAGTAATTTCCCCAGGATGACGACGATGGCAAAAACAGATGAGGTGGTGAGCGCGAAAATGATCCCGGTGGTGCAGGGGATTGTTGACTGGATCGAAGCACATATTTTCGACACCCTGTCGGTGAGCGCGATTGCGAAAAAGTCCGGCTACTCACACTGGTACTTCCAGCGACAATTCGCCATGGTAACGGGCTGCACGCTGGCGAGCTACGTCAGCCGACGAAAGATGACGATTGCGACAATCTATTTAACGCAGACGCAGGCGTCGATACAGAGTATTTCTCAGTGCCTGGGATACGAGGGACAAGCCGCTTTCTGCCGGACCTTTCACCGTCACTTTGGCATGTCACCGACCCGCTATCGTCGTGATACGCCGGGCAAAGAGAGCAATCTGCAATATCCCTTGCGGGTGGGGATGGATATCGAGCAGGAGAGGCGGTCTGCCGCCGCAGCGGCAGACCGGGATCAGCGAATGGTTTTCGGCGTCATGACGCGACGAGCGCCGACATAATGGCGAACCCAGTAATCCTCGCTCAGGGAGGTGATTTGAATATCACGACCTGTGCGCGGCGACTGAATGAATTTTCCGTTGCCGACGTAGACGCCGACATGGTCGGCAGCGCCCCGTCCGCGGGTGCGGAAGAAGACTAAATCGCCGCTCTGCAGTTCATCACGATCCACCGGACGCGCATCGCGCAGGTGGTACATTTCGTTGGCCGTACGCGGGATGTGGATCTTGACCAGGTCCTTATAGGCGTAATAGACCAGCCCGCTGCAGTCAAACCCGGTGCGCGGTGAGGTGCCGCCCCAGCGATAGGGTTTACCCAACTGGCCCATCAGTTTGTTCATCGCGGTACTTTGCGCCTTTTGCACCCGGACCTTGTGGGCGTCGGCGATCGTTAAATTCGCTTCGCTGGCCTCGGGCTTACAGCGTTTTTTATAGCCCTTGCGCACCACGCATTTGCTTTTGACGCTGTTTAGCGCCAGGGTCGGCTCGGCGCTGGCGGCGACCGTTTTCGCGCACTGCTTTTTATAACCTTTACGCAGCACGCATTTTTTCGTCGCGCCGGCGGCCTGACGATGAAGTGCGGTTTGGCTTGCTGCGGTAGTGCGGGTAGGGAGCCGGGTGCGCGAGGACTTTTTACTGGTGGTTTTAGCGGTGGTTTTAGTTTTTTGACTGGTTGCTTTTTTCTTGCGCTCTGAGCCACTTTTCGCGGGCAACGCTTTTGGCGAAGCGGAGGCGTGCGTATGCCCTGATGCCTGAGCCAGTGGCGTGAATGAGATAGACGTGAACAGTAATGCACAGAGCGATATCGCGATTTTGTTTAGCCGCGCCACTGAGCAATCCCCTGATTAATTACAGACATGTACAAATGCCTGACGATGAATGACAAACCGGAATGATTCTAAAGCATAAAAAGCCGGAAAGTTAATATTCTTTTGTATCAAAAATGTCGATTGGTTAACGATTGCAAGAAAACGCGTCAGACATTGACCGCCTCGCACAGAAAATGCGCAATGAGCGCCCGCCTGTGACCGCAAAATGATATTTTTAAGGCAACTTCGCGCAACAGAAGATAAAATATGAATAGTGAAAAAAATGTTATTATCCGTCCTGCCTACAGGACGCTACAATGACAAGTTACTGCCGTAGAAAGAAGTTTAAGGAAGCACGACAATGAGCTCGACTTTAGAAAAGATCCAACGCCAAATCGCTGAAAACCCGATCCTGTTGTACATGAAAGGGTCGCCGAAGCTGCCAAGCTGTGGTTTCTCTGCCCAGGCCGTTCAGGCGCTGTCCGCCTGTGGCGAACGTTTTGCTTACGTTGATATCCTGCAGAACCCGGATATCCGCGCCGAGCTGCCTAAATACGCCAACTGGCCGACTTTCCCGCAGCTGTGGGTAGACGGTGAACTGGTGGGCGGCTGCGATATCGTCATCGAAATGTACCAGCGCGGTGAACTGCAGCAGCTGATCAAAGAGACGGCGGCAAAGTACCATACCGACGAGCCAAAAGCGGAGTAATTCCCGCCATCAGTGAAAAAGCGACTTCCTGGAAGTCGCTTTTTTTATCACTCCGGGGTGGCCACTGGCAGCGGCCAGCCGCCCAGACGCTTCCAGCGGTTCACGATCTCGCAAAACAGCTGCGCCGTCTGCTCGGTATCATACAGGGCGGAGTGAGCCTGCGCGCCGTCGAACGGCATACCCGCGGCAATACAGGCTTTCGACAGCACCGTCTGGCCCAGCGCCAGCCCGCTTAGCGCGGCGGTGTCGAAGGTAACAAACGGATGGAAAGGGTTGCGTTTAAGTCCCGCGCGTTCGGCGGCGGTCATGGTGAAGCTGTGGTCAAAGGTGGCATTGTGCGCCACCATGATTGCCCGGCTGCAGTCGCTCTCTTTCATCCCTTTGCGCACCATTTTGAAGATGGCATGCAGGGCATCGTATTCGCTGACGGCCCCGCGCTGCGGGTCATGCGGGTTAATCCCGTTAAAAGCCAGCGCTTCGGGCTGCAGATTGGCGCCCTCGAAAGGTTCAACATGGAAATGCAGCGTTTCATCGGGCATCAGCCAGCCGTGCTCATCCATCTTCAACGTAATGGCGGCGATCTCCAGCAGGGCGTCGGTTTTGGCGTTAAATCCTGCGGTTTCAACATCGATCACCACCGGATAAAAACCGCGGAAACGGTCGCACAGACCATTCAGTTGAGCGTTCTCGGACATCAGATTCTCTTAGCTGGAAAAAAGTAGCGCGCATTATGGCAAATTTTGCCGCGGCTTGCAGCAGGCAGGGGTGAAAACAACGGGCGCCGTAGCGCCCGGGCGAGCCATGGCATTAAATATGCCAGCGTGGGGAAGCGTTAGTTGCCCAGACCTTTGCCGGCATCTTTCTCTTCAATGAGCTCGATTTTGTAACCGTCCGGATCTTCCACGAAGGCGATGACGGTGGTGCCGCCTTTTACCGGCCCGGCTTCACGGGTGACGTTGCCCCCGTTCTGACGGATCCGTTCGCAGGCTTCGGCGGCGTTATCGACGCTCAGCGCGATATGGCCGTAGGCGGTGCCCAGCTCATAGCTGTCCACGCCCCAGTTGTAGGTCAGTTCGATCACCGCGGTTTCGCTCTCTTCGCCGTAGCCGACAAAGGCGAGGGAGTACTTGTACTCCGGGTTTTCGCTGGTGCGCAGCAGCTTCATGCCCAACACGTTGGTATAGAAGTCGATAGAACGTTGCAGGTCGCCAACGCGCAGCATGGTGTGGAGTAAGCGCATAATGTCCCCTATGCAGTTTATTTGATAGATCAGAACGTTGAGTATAGCGGCGATACGTCGCCGCTATCAATGGAGGGATTACAGAGTCGGGTAATCGGTGTAGCCTTCCGCGCCGCCGCCGTAGAAGGATTCCGGGCGTTGCGGGTTAAGCGGCGCTTTTTTCTGCAGGCGAGCCACCAGATCCGGGTTGGCGATGTAATCGCGGCCAAAGGCCACGGCATCAATCAGCCCTTTATTGATAAGATCGTTGGCTTTTTCTACTGTGTAAGCGCCAGCGCCAATGATCACCCCCGGGAAGCGGTCGCGGACTTTCTGACGGAAAGCTTCACTGTAAGGTTTGCCGCCCGCCCAGTCCGGCTCGGACATGTGCAGATAGGCGATACCGCGTTTCGCCAGCTCGCTAATCAGATACAGCGCGTCTTCTTCTTCGTTCGGGCCATTATCCACATTCTGGAAGCTGCCAATCGGCGACACGCGGATGCCAATGCGCTCGGCGCTCCACTCTTGACTCACGGCGTCAACCACTTCCAGCACCAGACGGGCACGGTTCTCCACGCTGCCGCCGTACTGATCGGTACGCTGGTTCGCCGATGGCGAGAGGAACTGGTGCAGCAGATAGCCGTGGGCTGAGTGCAGCTCAACCAGATCGAAGCCGGCGTCACGGGCATTGCCGACCGCCTGACGGAAATCGTTGACGATCCCTGGGATCTCTGCGGTTTCCAGGGCGCGGGGCATTGAGGTGTCGACGCGAATGGCGTGGCCGTTTTCGTCACGCAGTGAGGTACGGGTGCCCGCGCTCAGCGCGGAAGGCGCTACCGGGGCGGCGCCGCCAGGCTGCAGGCTGCTATGGGAAATACGCCCGGTGTGCCACAGCTGGACGGCGATATGACCGTTTTCGGCATGAACGCCGGCGGTGATTTTCTGCCAGGCGGCAATCTGCTCCGGGCTGTGCAGCCCAGGCGCGCCGGCGTAGCCTTTGGCCTGCGCGGAGATCTGCGTCGCTTCGGTGATGATCAGCCCGGAACTGGCGCGCTGACGGTAGTATTCGCCCATCAGCGGAGTAGGGATATCGCCCGGCTCAATGCTGCGCAGACGCGTCAACGGCGCCATAAATACGCGATTAGGGACGGTGACCGCACCGACTTTCAGTGGGCTGAATAATTTTGCTTCCGACATAGTGACTCCTGAGTAGACCGGTCGTCTAGTAACTGATGAAATAAAAACGCCTGTTATACCGCAGGCGCTGCAATAATCTGTTTGGCGTGGGCAAGGGCGCTTTCCAGCGGCGTTGCGCTACGCGTAATTTTGGCCTGCAGGTTGGCCCCGAGCCACAGGGAATACAGCACCTGCGACAGGGTCATGGCCTCGCCGTCAAATGCGAGACTGCCTTCCTGACGTCCTTTCTCCAGCGCGTCGCCCAGCAGGGCGATAATCTGGCTGGCTCCGCGATCCATGGCGGCGCGCATATCTTCCGACAGATCGCAAACCTCCGCGGATAGCTTGACAGTAAGACACCCGCTAATAATCCCCTGCTGGCAGAACTGATTCAGCGTGTGCTGATAGTAGGCCAGCAGGCGATCGCGATAGTTACCGTCGCCATGATCGAAGTGGTCCACCAGGCGCTGCAGATATCCGGTGTAGTGATGTTCAAGCAGCGCGACGCCGAAGGCTTCCTTAGAGCGAAAGTAGTGGTAGAAGGAGCCCTTGGGCACCTCCGCCGTCTTCAGAAGTTCGCTCAAGCCCATTCCGGTAAAACCGCGATGCATGCAAAGCTGCTCGCCGGTGGCCAGGATATGTTCTCGGGTATCGCAATCGCTGTGTCTGTTCATGCTGCACACTGTAGTAGACCGATTGGTCTAATGCAAGCGTCGGCGGAAAAATGTTAGCTGGCGCAGCACGTAGTGAACAAAATTTGCGTCGGCGCGGGGAAACGTCTTCAATGAAAGGAGACGAGGGGACAGGAGGCGTGTGGTGGCAGAGCAGTTAGAATTTTTCCCGGTGCAGAGCCCGTGCCGGGGAATATGTCAGACCGATGAGCGCGGCTACTGTCGCGGCTGTTTCCGCAGCCGTGAGGAACGTTTTAACTGGCAAACGATGAGCGATGCGCAGAAACAGGAGGTTTTGCGTCTTTGCCGCCAACGGCTGCTGCGCAAAATACGCGCGCACAGGCCGGAGCCGGCGGAAGAACCGCAGCAACCCTCACTGTTTTAAGCCAAAAATTACGTATACTCAGAGCACTTTTTTATTGAGGAAGCGGTTATGGTTCAGCGTATTGCTATGGCTCCCCAGGGGCCGGAATTTTCACGTTTTGTGATGGGCTACTGGCGTCTGATGGACTGGAAAATGTCGCCTGGCGAGCTGGTCAGCTTTATTGAGCAGCATCTCGATTTAGGCGTAACCACCGTCGATCACGCCGATATCTATGGCGATTATCAGTGTGAGGCTGCCTTTGGCGAAGCGCTGAAGCGAGCGCCGCATCTGCGTAGCAGGATGGAAATCGTCAGCAAATGCGGTATCGCCACCCGGGCGCGCGCTGAGAACACCATTGGCCACTACATTACCGACCGCGATCACATCGTGCTCAGCGCCGAGCAATCGCTGCGTAATCTGGCGACGGACCATCTCGACTTGCTGCTGATCCACCGGCCGGACCCACTGATGGACGCCGACGAGGTAGCCGAAGCTTTTCTCGCGCTGCATCATAGCGGTAAAGTGCGCCATTTTGGCGTCTCGAACTTTACCACCGCCCAGTTCACCTTGCTGCAGTCACGTCTGCCGTTTACCCTCGCCACCAACCAGGTCGAAATTTCACCGGTGCATCAGCCGCTGCTGCTCGACGGTACTCTCGATCAGCTGCAGCAACTGCGTATTCGTCCGATGGCGTGGTCTTGTCTTGGCGGTGGTCGCCTGTTTAACGAAGAGGGCTTCCAGGCGCTGCGCGATGAGCTGGCGCAGGTGGCGCACGAGCTTAACGCCGACAGTATCGAACAGGTAGTTTATGCCTGGGTGCTGCGTCTGCCGTCGCAGCCGCTGCCGATTATTGGCTCGGGCAAAATCGAGCGCGTGCGCTCGGCGATTGTGGCTGAAAAACTCAGCATGACCCGTCAGCAGTGGTTCCGCATCCGTAAAGCCGCGCTCGGGTACGACGTACCGTAACGGGCATTTCCCCTCCGGAAAGGCGTTCCTGGTTTACACTTAACAGGGAGACAGCCATCCGGAGGTGTTATGCAACGATGTATTCTCGCGATCTTATCCCTCGCATTTTGCGCCGGCGCACAGGCCGTTAGTGAAGATGTGCAACTTAATCTCGTGACCACCCAGGGCGTCGGTCAGACCATCGGCAGCGTCAAAATCACCGAAACCGACCGCGGACTCGAGTTCGCCCCCACTCTGCGGGCGCTACCGCCGGGTAAGCACGGGTTTCATATTCATGCCGAAGGCAGCTGCCAGCCGGCGATGAAAGAAGGTAAAGCCGTGGCCGCCGGGGCGGCGGGCGGACATTACGATCCGCAGCATACCGGCAAACACGAAGGGCCGTTGGGGGCCGGGCATCTTGGCGACCTGCCCCTGCTGGTGGTCAACGATGCGGGCGTAGCCGACCAGCCGATTATTGCTCCGCGCCTGAAAACGCTGGCGGAGGTGAAAGGGAAAGCGCTGATGGTCCACGTAGGCGGGGATAACATGGCCGACAGTCCGCAGCCGCTGGGCGGCGGCGGCGAACGGTTTGCCTGCGGGGTGATTAAGTAGTTCCTTCGCCAATTGTGCCGGCCACCGGGGCCTGTTCCAGCTGCGACAGGGCGCAGTACAGTCGCCAAATCGCGGCGGCCAGTTCCCGCGCCGCCGGCTGATGATGGTGGTTCAGGGCGTCGCAGATCCGCTGCAGCTCCTGCAGGGTGGAGGCCAGCGGGCGCTGCTGCACGCCGCGCTCGCTCATCACATCGCGTAACAGGTTGATGCACAGGTCGCGCACCTGGGCGAGAGGATCGGAGCGGGTTTCCCATTCGCGAAGCTGCCAGACGACGTGCGAGCAATTGAGCAGCACGACGCCCCAACGCAACAGCCAGCGGCGCGCCAGGGCATCCTTACTCTGGCTGAGCTGACTGACGTGGTGATAGACCAGCGATTCAAATTCATGCTCACTGTGCTGAGGATGACGGCTGAGCTGATCGACAAAGTGACGCCGTAACGCTCTGATATGGCGTCGCCCTTTGCGGGCGTCCGAGCCCGGACTCAGTACCGCAAAGGCCAGCCAGGCAAAGCCTACCCCGACAATCTTGCTCAAATTATCATTGAAAAAGGCCGCATAATCGTACACCGGCGGGTTGGTGACGGCGATAAACGAGCCCATAAAGACGATAAGCTGTCCCCACAGGCCGGCGTATTTGGGCCACTGCAGTTTGAATAACTGCATGGTGGTCAGGAGCGGGAACAGGAACAGCAGAAACTGCCACAGGTCGGTTACCTGCACCATCAGGCCGAACTTCACCACGAAACTGAATAGCGACAGCAGGACCAGAGTCTGCATCAGCAATGTCAGCGAGCGAAACGGCGAGGCGGATACGGAGTAGAGCACGCAGCAGATGGAGGCCAGGGTCAGGGCCGCCGCGCAGCTGGTCCACTGGGTACTGATCCCCCATGCGCCAATCGCCACCAGCGCGCAAAAGGTACGGACACCGTTGAGCAACGCCTCCGCCTGATCGGTATGGCGGGCTAACGGCGGGGCGGCGGGCACATTGAACTCGGCGATCGCCGAGGCATTTTCAACGCGGCGGATCCAGCGGCTGCTCTCCAGGTAAATGCGACAGAAATAGCGCAATCGCGCCCAGAAAGCGATGTGCCGGTAATCGGCATCCTGCCGCGGCGCCAGCGGCGCCAGGATCCGCGCAACGTGATAGCTGTCGGCATGAGGGGTGGCGAGCTCGGCGAGCAGCGACTCCAGTACCTGGCGAGTGTTCGCCGGCGCGTCAGGCCAGTTCAGCAGCATCCGTCGCAGACTGGAGATGACGCTGGTCATTCTGAGCTGCTGATGCAGGAGGTAGTTCAGCAGAGGATTCTGCCGACGGAAACGGTAGTGGCTCCAGAAGGCCTGGATACGCAGCAGGTTCATGGTCAGGATCTGGCCAATCACGCTCTCATGGGCGGTGCGAATGGCATCCGTCGTCTCCGGCACCCACAGCAGGCTGGCGTGCTCCAGCAGCCGGGCGTGCATGGTTTTCAGGGCCGTCAGCAGGTTGCTGCCGTCGGAGGTGCTTGGCAGGATCATCATCATTAGCCCGCCGCATAGGATCCCGACGATGACTTCGCAGACGCGCGACTGGGCGATGACCCACAGTTCGTAGCTGTCGCTGATGTTAATCACCGGAAAGGCGATGATGGCGCAGGTATAGCCCGCCAGCTGAAAGGCGTAGGCGACGTTGTTGGTGAACAGGGCGCAGGCCCAGGTGCAGAGCGCCAGCCAGCCGGAGATACTGAACAGAAACAGCCAGGGATCGTTGAGTGTATGACCGGCAAGCAGCAGGGCGGCGCAGGCGCCGAGCAGGCTGCCTGCGATGCGGCCAAAACTTTTACTGATCACGCCGCCGACGGTGGGAAAGCTGACCACCGCCGCGGACGTCATCGCCCAGTAGGGCTCATCAAGATCCAGCGCATAGGCGATACTCAGCGCAAGACACATCGCGATGCCGTTGCGCAATGCGTACCGCCACTGCGGCCGGGTGGCTTTAACCCAGGGGAGTGTGCGCCACGACAGGGTCTGCAGGTTCATTACTGCCCGCCAATTGAGACAGTGCAGGTGGTGCCGGAGACCAGGGTGACATCGGCCGGCAGCGTATCAAAGGCAATTCGCACCGGAACGCGTTGGGCGAGACGAACCCAGGGGATATTTGGTTTGATGTTGGCCACCAGCCCGGTTCCCTGTTCCACGCTCTGGTCGACAATCGCGCGGCCGATGCTCGCGACATGGCCCTTTAGCGTCTGCTGATTGCTATAGAGAATAATTTGTGCCGGATCGCCGATGCGAATGTGGCGCAGTTTGGTCTCTTCGAAGTAGCCCAGTACGTAAAACGAATGGCTGTCCACCAGGGCAAAGACCGGATGGCCGGTGGTAGCGTAATCACCGACGCGGGTGGAAAGGTTGGTCACCCAGCCATCCACCGGCGCTTTGACAACCGTCTGGCTGAGCTGCCACTGCGCATGTTTCAGCGCCGCTTCGGTTACGCCGACCCCCGCTCTGGCGGCAGCCAGGGTGGTGGTGGCGGTATTCAGGGCGGTATTGACGTTCTCAAGGTCTTCAGCCGAGATGGCATTTTGCGACAGGCTTCGGCGACGGCGAGCCTCGCTGGCGGCCTTGCTTTGCTCCGCCTGCGCTTTCGCCACCTCCGCCTGGGCTTTCGCCAGCTGCGCCTGGGCGTTCAGCACCGCGATGCGATAGGGGGTGTCGTCGATGGTAAACAATACTTCCCCGGCTTTGACCCGTTGGTTATCGGTTACGTTCAACTGCAGAATACTGCCGGAGACCTGAGGGGTGATCCCAACCTGCTCGGCGCGCACTTTGCCGTCGCGGGTCCAGGGTGACTGAGTGTAGAAATTCCATAACAACCATGCGGCAATCAGGGCGACGGCCGCGACCAGCAGCGTTGACAGATATTTTAATCTTTTCATAACAGGGAGATCACCAGGCAATGAGCAATACCAGGGCCAGACAGACCGAGAGCGCGAACAGGGAGAGATCCATTAGTAGCGGGTGCCAGATATCGCCCGCATACATCCAGTCACGCAGCTGGCGATGTAAAAACAACCAGATAAAGAAACCCAACAAGACGGCTTTGAACAGCGGAGGGAAATAGACGGATGCGCCGAACACCAGGTCCTGCAGCGGCAATCCGGATGTGTTAAGACTCAGTTTCACAAGCAAAAATCCTTTGCCATTACAGGGGTAACCTCAGGACGTGCTACTCTTTAACAGTGTAAATCATTGTTTTGGTTTTTGTTGAATCAAGTAATTCATTTGTTTTGATAATTCAAATGCTGCACACTATTCTAAAACCAGTATAATAACTTAGCAAGCTAATTATAAGGAGATGAAATTGGAATCGCCACTTGGTTCTGATCTGGCACGTTTAGTTCGCGTTTGGCGCGCGCTAATCGACCATCGCCTGAAACCTCTGGAGTTAACGCAGACCCACTGGGTCACGCTGCATAACATCCACCAGCTGCCGCCTGAGCAGTCGCAGATCCAGCTGGCGAAAGCTATCGGTATTGAACAGCCGTCGCTGGTGCGCACGCTCGATCAGCTGGAGGAGAAAGGGCTCATTTCTCGCCAGACCTGCGCAAGCGATCGGCGGGCCAAACGCATCAAGCTGACGGAAAAAGCCGAACCGCTGATCAACGAGATGGAAGAGGTGATAGGTAAGACCCGTGATGAAATCCTCTCAGGGGTCTCGAAGCAGGAAGTGGAAACCTTGCTCCACTTAATCCGTAAACTTGAACAAAATATCCTCGATCTCCAGGCTAAAGATTAATTCTTTGCGGCCCGGGCTAATCCGGGCCTTTTTTCCCCCTCCCTGCCGATGCCAGACGATCACCTGGTTACGTCCGTTATTCTTTGCTTCATACATGGCTTCGTCCGCGCGCTGAACGCACGCTTCCGCTGTCACGCTATTGTCGTGGGTGGTATACACCCCCATGCTGATGGTCATTCGCTCCGGTAAATGGCTCTCCCCGGCACTGACCGCCAGGCGGATACGCTCGGCGATCGCTTGCGCTTCTTTTTCACCGGTGTTGACCAGCAGCAGAGCAAATTCCTCACCGCCGATGCGTGCGGCGGCGTCATCTACCCGCGAATGGCTTTCCAGCACCGAGGCGGCGAACTGGATCACTTTGTCGCCGGCGACATGGCCGTAGCTATCGTTGATGCGTTTGAAATGGTCGAGGTCGCTGATGAGCACCGACAGCGGATGCTGGGCATTCACCTTCGCCAGCTGTTGGTTAAGGGTGTCGTAGAAGAAGCTGCGGTTGTAGAGGCGGGTCAACGGGTCGCGGATCGAATTCTGATACGAATGAACATATTTGTGGTTAGACTCGCGATAGAGGATAAAGACGTCAACCAGTAGCACCAGAATCAGGAACAAGGTGCATAGCGTTTCGAAAAAACGCGCCTGGTACCAGGTCTGATCCAGCTCCCCTGCGGTGGAGAGCAGCTGGAAAAGCGTGAACAAATAAGCGCTGCAAAAAAAAGCGCCGCTGAACCAAAAAATATTACGCAGTTTACTCAAGCTAATTAATAAAATCAGCGTGATTAACCAAACAGCCATCAGCAGCCAGCCGATAATACTTTGCCACAACGGGGTAAAGGTATGGCTCAGATCGTCGATAAAATTGACGCTCAGCCACGGCGAATGGCTGGAGTATAGCCATGATAAAACAATAATGGTCAACGTAAAAAGTATACATGCTGTAAATGTAAGAACGTGTGCTTTCCACGAATGCATGATGCGCTGGCGAAAATAGTACAAAATAATAGATGACATGAATAACACAGCCATCATTATATTGCGGAAGAAATAATAGATAACGGCGTCATTTTGATTAACGACCGGGGCCGGATTGCAGGTAAGCCAGTCCGGATAGCTGCTGAGCGTGCCAAGCATCAGCAGCGCTGAGCAGGCAAACCCGAAAGAGACTGGAGTAAGGTACAGACGCCGCTTGCTGCTCCAGTATTTCATGCCCATAAAACAGGCAATGGTAATATGAAAAACCATCAGGAAACTGGTCAGCAGCGGAAATAATATTGAGGAAGTACTACTGAAGCTGGTATGAAAAAACGCAGTCATCCCGGAAATGCCAATCCCGGCCAGTAAACAAATGCAAATATAAAGGATTAGACGTTTAACGATATGATGCACATGTTCGGGCATAGGCAATATTCCACATAAAAGGCAACGGCAGCGACGATGAGTCACCAGGGCTAATTTACGTTCTTGAGGGTAATAGGGGCGGGCAGATAAGATATTGCGCAGGCGCAATGATTCATGGAATATTAAAATAAAGATGTCTGATGGTTACTACGAATTTATTACGGCGAAATAAACGTGGCTGAAAAATACGATGCGGCGCAACCGGCCGCATCGTAAGGGAAATTATCGCGGAGAGACGGTGACCTGGCTGCCGCTGCCGGCAATGGCCACGCGCTGACCAACGGAGAACGGAGTGCTGCCCTGTTTCTGCACTACCATAATGGTATTGCCATCGTCCTTACGGATTTCCAGTTCAACGCCCTGCGTTTTATTCATCGCGCCCTGAACGCCCTGACCGGCTACGCCGCCCGCGACCGCACCTGCCGCCGTAGCCAGAGAGCGTCCGGTACCGCCGCCGATGGTGTTTCCAAGGAACCCGCCCAGTACCGCACCGCCAATGGCCCCGATGGCATTGCTATCGTCGCCGCTCTGGATCTGTACGGCGCGCGTATGCACGATAGTACCGTAAGTCACGCTCTGCACCTGTTTGGCTTCAGATGCGGAATAAACGTCGCCGGACAGGCCGCTGCTGCTCACGCAGCCTGCGAGCGTAAAACCAATCATCGATACAGCCAAAACACGTAAAATCATTTATGAATCTCCTGTTCACCGAAGGTGTTCAATTGAACGTCCATACGGTTAATTATATGGCATTTAGTCGTCGGCGGGCATAGGTTCTCCCTGGACTATACAAAAAATAATAAACACTGGTGCTTCAACCTCAACTAAACGCCGGTTCTTTACGATGTTCTCTGATTTGTCGCTCTATTGTTAAAAAGTATTAGTACAACATAGCATTAACCGACACTTTATGATGGAGTGAAGGGCATACAAGGGTCATGGAATGAAGGAAAACGTATGAGATCGGGTCGCTTTATTGGCGTTATGTCTGGTACCAGCCTGGATGGTATCGATGTCGTTTTGGCCACCATTACTGAAAACATGGTGGCGCAGCAGGCTAGTCTCACCTGGCCCATTCCACACGCGATAAAAGAAGAGATTCTGGCGATTTGCCAGGGGCAGTCGCTGACCCTTTCGCAGCTAGGTCGTCTGGACACCCGTCTGGGACGGCTGTTTGCCGATGCCGTACTGGCGCTGATGCGCCAGGAAAGTCTCAAACCCACCGACGTCATCGCCATCGGCTGCCATGGACAGACCGTATGGCATGAACCGCAGGGAGAGGCTCCGCATACCCTGCAAATTGGTGACAACAACCAGATCGCCGCCCACACCGGGATAACCGTAGTGGGGGATTTTCGTCGCCGGGATATGGCGCTAGGCGGGCAGGGAGCGCCGCTGGTGCCGGCTTTTCATCATGCGCTGCTGGCCCACCCCGTTGAGCGACGTATGGTGCTCAATATCGGCGGGATCGCTAATGTGTCGCTGCTGGCGCCAGGGCAGCCGGTGCGCGGCTATGATACCGGGCCGGGAAATATGTTGCTGGACGCCTGGATCTGGCGCCAGAAGGGCAAACCGTACGACAAGGACGCCCAATGGGCTAGCGAAGGTAAAGTGCTGCTGCCGCTGCTGCAGGACATGCTGAGCGATCCGTGGTTTGCCTTGCCGGCGCCAAAAAGCACCGGTCGGGAATATTTCAATTACGGCTGGCTGGAGCAGCATATGGCCCGCTATCCGGGGCTACGCGGGGAGGATGTTCAGGCTACGCTTGCGGAATTGACCGCCGTCACCATCAGTGAGCAGGTATTGTTAAGCGGCGGCTGCGAGCGTTTGTTAGTGTGCGGCGGCGGCGCGCGTAACCCCTTGTTAATGGCTCGCCTGGCGGCGCTGCTGCCGGGAACCGAGGTCTCCACCACCGATGAGGCGGGGATCAGCGGCGATGATATGGAAGCGCTGGCCTTTGCCTGGCTGGCCTGGCGAACGCTGGCTGGTCTGCCGGGCAATCTGCCCTCCGTGACCGGCGCCAGCGAAGCCTCGGTGCTGGGCGCCATTTTTCCGGCTAACCCGCCGCAGAATCGGAGTTAACTGAAATCTTAAATACGATGCGACCGGTAAACTGGACAAGTTAAGCGGAGGGCGGAGTGCCCGCCGTGACCGGGAAAGTCGAAGGCAAACGAATGAAAAAAATTCTTATCGCAGTTGTACCTTTTATGCTGGCGGGCTGTAGCTACTACAACCAGTTTGTCGAGCGGATGCAGACGGACACGCTGGAGTATCAATGCGACCAGAAACCATTGACGGTCCATCGCAATAACGCACGCCAGCAGGTCAGTTTTATCTATGATAATCAGCAACTGAACCTGTCTGAGGGGCTGTCGGCTTCCGGGGCGCGCTATACCGACGGCGTCTATGTGTTCTGGTCAAAAGGCGATACCGCCACCGTCTATAAGCGCGACCGCATCGTCCTTGATAACTGTCAGCTGCAGACGGCCAAACGTTGAGATTTCTGTCCGGGGGGCGCACAATAACGCCACCTTATGACTACATCCTCAATGGCCATGTCTGATAACGACGAACTCCAGCAAATTGCGCATTTGCGCCGTGAATACACCCGTGGCGGTTTGCGTCGCCACGATCTTCCTGCTGAACCCCTGCCGCTGTTTGAACGCTGGCTGCGTCAGGCCTGCGATGCGAAACTTGCCGACCCGACGGCCATGGTGGTCGCCACCGTCGATGAGCGCGGCCAGCCCTACCAGCGCATTGTGCTGCTGAAGCACTACGACGAAAAAGGGTTGGTGTTTTATACCAACCTCGGCAGCCGCAAAGCGCATCAAATTGAAAACAACCCGCAGGTCAGCCTGCTTTTCCCGTGGCATATGCTGGAGCGCCAGGTGATGGTAATCGGCAAAGCGGAGCGTCTGTCGACGCTGGAAGTGGTCAAATATTTCCACAGCCGTCCGCGCGACAGCCAGATTGGCGCCTGGGTCTCGAAGCAGTCGAGCCGGATCTCAGCCCGCGGCATCCTCGAAAGCAAATTCCTTGAGCTGAAGCAGAAGTTCCAGCAGGGTGAAGTGCCGTTGCCGAGCTTCTGGGGCGGATTCCGCGTCAGCATTGAGCAGATGGAGTTCTGGCAGGGGGGAGAACACCGTCTGCACGATCGCTTTTTATACCAGCGCGATAGCGGCGCCTGGAAAATAGACCGTCTGGCGCCGTAAACGCCGAAATTAGTTATCGAAGCGCTGGCGCTGAAAGGGCCGGCGCTTTATTCTATGTACTTTTCGCATCTGGCGAAAAGTCGTGTACCGGCAGAGGTGCAGTCGTTTATACATGGAGAATTTGATGGCAAGCAGTAACTTGATTAAACAATTGCAAGAGCGGGGGCTGGTAGCCCAGGTGACGGACGAGGAAGCGTTAGCAGAGCGACTGGCGCAAGGCCCGATCGCGCTCTATTGCGGCTTCGATCCTACCGCTGACAGCTTGCATTTGGGGCATCTTGTTCCATTGTTATGCCTGAAACGCTTCCAGCAGGCAGGTCATAAACCTGTGGCGCTGGTGGGCGGCGCAACCGGTCTGATTGGCGACCCAAGCTTCAAAGCCGCTGAGCGTAAACTAAACACCGAGGATACCGTGCAGGAGTGGGTGGATAAAATCCGCAAACAGGTGGCTCCGTTCCTTGATTTTGACTGCGGCGACAACTCGGCGATCGCGGCGAATAACTATGACTGGTTTGGCAGCATGAACGTGCTGACCTTCCTGCGCGATATCGGTAAACACTTCTCTGTTAACCAGATGATCAACAAAGAAGCGGTGAAGCAGCGTCTGAATCGTGACGATCAGGGTATCTCCTTTACCGAGTTCTCTTACAATCTGCTGCAGGGTTACGACTTTGCCTGCCTGAATAAGCTGCACGGCGTGGCGCTGCAGATCGGCGGCTCTGACCAGTGGGGCAACATCACCTCCGGCATCGATCTGACCCGTCGTCTGCATCAGAACCAGGTGTTTGGCCTGACCGTACCGCTGATCACCAAAGCGGACGGCACCAAATTCGGTAAAACCGAAGGCGGCGCCGTGTGGCTGGATCCGAAGAAAACCAGTCCGTACAAATTCTACCAGTTCTGGATCAACACCGCGGATGCTGATGTCTATCGCTTCCTCAAATTCTTCACCTTTATGGACATTGCGGAGATCAATGCCCTGGAAGAAGAAGACAAAAACAGCGGTAAAGCGCCGCGCGCCCAGTACGTGCTGGCAGAGCAGGTGACGCGCCTTGTTCACGGCGAAGAAGGCCTGGAAGCGGCGAAGCGCATTACCGAAAGCCTGTTCAACGGTAACCTGAGCGACCTGAGCGAAGCAGACTTCGAACAGCTGGCCCAGGATGGCGTGCCGATGATCGAAATGGAAAAAGGCGCCGATCTGCTGCAGGCGCTGGTTGATTCCGAGCTGCAGCCGTCCCGCGGTCAGGCGCGTAAAACCGTTGCCTCTAACGCGGTGACCATCAACGGCGAAAAACAGGCCGACCCGGAATATGTATTCAGTGACAGCGATCGCCTGTTTGGCCGCTACACCTTGCTGCGTCGCGGTAAGAAAAATTACTGCCTGGTCTGCTGGAAATAAAAAAATACTGCCAGGGCGTGGGAAACCACGCCCTTTTTCTTTTTAGGGTTGTGGTAAGAAAATGAAGAACATCCTCGCCATTCAGTCTCACGTTGTGTTTGGCCATGCCGGCAACAGTGCCGCCGAATTTCCGATGCGCCGTCTGGGCGCCAATGTCTGGCCCCTGAATACCGTACAGTTCTCTAACCATACGCAGTACGGCAAATGGACCGGCTGCGTCATGCCGCCTTCGCATTTGACGGAGATCGTTCAGGGGATTGCCGACATCGACAAGCTGCAGACCTGCGATGCGGTACTGAGCGGCTATCTTGGCTCCGCTGAGCAGGGAGAGCATATCCTCGGTATCGTGCGTCAGGTTAAGGCGGCCAATCCGGCGGCGAAATATTTTTGCGATCCGGTGATGGGTCACCCGGAGAAGGGCTGCATCGTTGCGCCGGGCGTGGCGGAGTTCCACGTGCGCTATGCGCTGCCGGCCAGCGATATTATTGCCCCGAATCTGGTTGAGCTGGAGATCCTGTGCGGTCATCCGGTCGCCAGCGTCAGCGAGGCAGTGGCCGCCGCGCGGGAGCTGATTGCCCAGGGGCCGGAAGTGGTATTAGTTAAGCATCTTGCCCGTGCGGGTCTGAGTATGGATCGTTTTGAGATGCTGCTGGTGACGGCCGAAGAAGCCTGGCATATTAGTCGGCCGCTGGTGGATTTCGGCCTGCGTCAGCCGGTGGGCGTCGGCGATGTGACCAGCGGTCTGCTGTTGGTAAAATTGCTGCAGGGGGCAAGTCTGCGCGATGCGCTGGAACACGTCACCGCCGCGGTGTACGAGATTATGCTCGCCACCAAAAATATGCAGGAATACGAACTGCAGGTAGTAGCGGCGCAGGATCGCATCGCCGTACCGGAGCACTGCTTCAGCGCCACCCGGCTGTAACTCCCAGGGCCTGCCCGACGGTCCGCCGGGCAGGTTCAGGCCTTATTTTAAGCCTTCAGCCGCCAGTGCGGCCGCCACCGCCGGACGCGCTGCCACCTGCGTCATCCAGTTGCCGATATGACCATAGGCAGCCATATCCAGTTTTATAGCATAGGCCCAGCGCAGCACCGTAAACAGATAACCATCGGCAATGGTGAAGCGATGGCCGGTCAGCCACTGTTTGTCTGCCAGCGCTGCATCAACGTATTGCAGCTTTTTCTCAAGCAGCCCCCGCGCGACAGGCTTATAGTCCTCCGGGGTATCCGGGCGGAACAGCGGGGTAAAGCTTTTATGCAGCTCGGTGGCCACATAGTTCAGCCATTCGAGAGTCTGATAGCGCGCAATCGAGCCCACCGGCGCCAGCAGATGACGATCCGGCACCTGGTCTGCGATGTACTGCATGATGGCTACGCCCTCAGTGAGCAGGATATCATCATCCAGCAGCAGCGCCGGCACCTGACCTTTCGGGTTGATCAGCAGATAGTCTTCCCCGTTTTCCAGCCGTTTCTGGGCCAGATCCACGCTCTGCAGGGTAAAATCCAGACCGCTTTCGCGTAGGGCAATATGCGAGGCAAGGGAACAGGCGCCGGGTTTGTAGAACAGTTTCATGCGTGACTCCTCGTGGCTGCAGTTTTCTGTATGTTAGTCCTGCCAGGGGTAAAAAAAAAGCCGCTAAACTAACGTTAGCGGCTTAAAAATAATTAGTTTTCCCTGCGGCGTCAGGCAGCCGCGGTTTCGCGTGCTTTAATGTCCGCGCTGTCGTCCTGAGTCATACGATTCAGTTTCGGCGCGGTCAGCAGCATCAGGGCGGCGATAACCGCGGTGACGATACCAATCTGCAGGAATACGTGACCGTACACTTCCAGCGACACCAGCGGATCGGTGACATTCTCCGGGACTGCCATCAGGTTAGCGATTTTCCCGGCGATGATCGCCGCGCCTGCCGTGGTGAGGAACCAGCTGCCCATGATGAAGCCCATCAGACGCTGAGGAACCAGCTGAGCGACCATCGCCAGGCCGAGGCCGGAAATCATCAGTTCACCGATAGACTGTAGCGCGTAGCTCAGAATCAGCCAGTTGACCGAGACGATACCGGCGTCGCTGGCGAACTTCGCCCCTAAAGGCAGGACGAGGAATGCGCCAGAGCACAGTACCATACCGATAGCAAATTTGTGCGGCATCGGCAGGCGGTCGCCCATCTTGTTGTAGATGGCGGCCAGAATCGGGCTACCAATCATGATCCAGAAGGGGTTCAGCGCCTGATACTGTTCCGGTTCAAAGGCGAGACCGAGGATCGAGTGCTCCACGTTACGGATGGCGAAGAAGTTCAGCGAGGTCGGCATCTGGCTGTACAACACGAAGAAGACAATCGCTTCTACCATCAGCAGGAAAGCGACGATCATTTTACGACGCGGAGCGCCTTTCAGGCCTATGGTTTCTTTGGCGAAAATCACGACGATACCCAGTGCGACGACGCCCAGCACCATACGTGCGATACCCTGGTTATGCAGCAGCCAGGTGGCGATAGCGACCAGCACCACCACGCCAGCGATGGTCGCCAGCAGTTTACCCATGTGTACCGGGGCAAAGTCCGGTTTAGAGCCGTACTGTTTAACCCATTTCTGACAGAAGGCGAAGTTAATAATGGTGATCACCATCCCCACCACGCTGAGGGCAAACGCTACGCTCCAGCCAAAACGTGCGGCCAGCCACGGGGTTGCCAGCATAGAGAAGAACGAACCGATGTTGATGGACATGTAGTACATGGTAAATGCACCGTCCAGACGTGGGTCGTTTTTGTCATAGCAGGTTGAAAGCAGGGAGGACGGGTTGGCTTTAAACAGGCCGTTACCGACGGCGATGGTCGCCATACCCATATAGACGATAGCGGCGTCATGGCCGGACCAGGCCACCAGCGCATAGCCAATCGCCAGCACGATAGCGCCCAGCATGATGACACGCTTGGTACCCAGCACTTTATCACCCAGCCAGCCGCCAATGGCGACGAGGCCATAAACCAGCGCGCTAAAGGAGGAGAACAGAGTAATGGAATCCGCTTCCGACATACCCAGCTGTTTTACCAGGTAAACGGCCATGATCCCTTGCAGGCCGTAGTAACCAAAACGCTCCCACAACTCGATCGAGAAAATGAGATAGAACGCGCGTGGTTGTTTGAAAGCGTTCAGACTCACGCTTTCTGCTGGTTTATTGTTTGCAGTAGACACATATACCTCTTTTTTTACATCCCATATTTACTGGGGGGTGTTCGGGGCGCAATCTCGTTGGACCGCCGCCTTTATAGTTATTCTTGGAGGGAAAACGGCAAGTAATGTTCACTATCCTGGCGCATCAGGCAAGGCTTTTGTAATAATCTGTTACACATAATCAGGGTGGTATAATGCTCCGGACATATGAATGTTATACAGCGTTAAATTTTACCGTTTCGATATCGTTGGTATTTTTATCTTTTGGGTTCGCCGGTTTTCCGGGAAAAGGCGATATATTCTACTGATCTGGCGTAAGCATAGTGATATGGTCCATTATCTTAAAAAATCATGGGTCATTATCCTGACAATCTTTACTCATCCGTTGTATTGCCTGACATTTATTTCCATTCCAGTAACATTCAATCAACATAAAGTTGCGAGCATGATCTGGATCACAAATGCATAGAAATTTTGCGCTGATAAAAAATGAATGAACTAGTTGTTTGTTATATAACCGGATAATCATCCATAATCATGATGATTATGTGGTGTTAATGGCCGGTGAAATAGATGAATGCGGGCCATAACCCAGAGTTAAGCTATGACCGCAATAGAGACGAGACAGTCAGGCGTAGACTTTATCTTTGTATTCGCAAAGATCTTCAATCAGGCAGGAGCCGCAGCGCGGCTTGCGGGCAATACAGGTATAACGCCCATGCAGGATCAGCCAGTGATGGCAGTCGACCTTAAACTCGGCGGGGACCACCTTCAGAAGCTTCTCTTCCACCTGTTCAACATTCTTGCCCGGGGCGAACTGCGTCCGATTGCAGACGCGGAAGATGTGCGTGTCCACGGCGATGGTCGGCCAGCCAAAGGCGGTATTCAGCACCACGTTGGCGGTTTTACGGCCCACGCCGGGTAGCGCCTCCAGCGCTGCTCTGTCTTCCGGCACCTCACCATTGTGCTGCTCCAACAGGATGCGGCAGGTTTTGATGACGTTTTCCGCTTTGCTGTTAAACAGGCCGATAGTCTTGATATACGATTTTACCCCATCCACCCCCAGGGCCAGCATCGCTGCGGGCGTATTGGCCACCGGATAGAGTTTGGCTGTCGCTTTGTTGACGCTTACATCGGTGGCCTGTGCAGAAAGCAGGACGGCAATCAGCAGCTCGAATGGCGAACTGAAATGCAGTTCGGTAGTGGGGTGGGGATCGTTTTCCCGCAGCCTGGTAAGGATCGCCAGGCGTTTGGCTTTGTTCATATTATGCTTTCCCTGTCACGTCGGACGGGGCGACAGAGACGGCCCGGGCCGCTTGCGCCTTCCGCTGTTTGCTACGTTCATCGATAAGGTATTTAATCGCCAGCATCATGCCGAGGCCAATAAAGGCGCCTGGCGGCAGCATAGCCAGCAGGAAAGGGGTGTCGGTGTGGAAAACCTCGATGCGCAGAACCTTCGCCCAGCTCCCAAGCAGACTGTCGGCGCCGTCAAACAGGGTGCCGTTGCCAAGGATCTCGCGCAGGGAGCCCAGCACAAACATCGCGCAGGTAGCGCCCATGCCGATCGAGAAACCGTCCAGCGCCGACAGCGCCGGCCCTTTTTTGGCGGCAAAGGCTTCGGCGCGGCCGACCACGATGCAGTTGGTCACGATAAGCGGGATGAAAATCCCCAGCGACTGATAGAGGCCGAAGGCATAGGCGTTGATCAGCATCTGCACGACGCTCACCACCGAGGCGATAATCATTACGTAGATGGGGATCCGGATCTCCGCCGGCGTCCAGCGGCGCAGGCTGGAGATGGTCAGGTTGGTCAGGGTTAACACCAGGGTGGTGGCCAAACCCAGCCCGAGGGCGTTGGTGGCGGTCGAGGTGACCGCCAGCAGAGGACACATACCTAACAGCTGAACCAGGGCGGAGTTATTTTTCCACAGGCCCTGGACGATGACGTCTTTAACTTCGCTCATGGTTATTCTCCACAGGCGGTGAATTCAGGAAGTTGCGCAGGCAGCGTTTGTGCATATAAGCCTGCGCGCTTAACGGCATTGACCACCGCCCGGGGGGTGATGGTGGCGCCGGTGAACTGGTCAAAATCGCCGCCATCCTTTTTGACCGCCCAGTGGCTATCGCCCTGGCCGTGGATGACTTTCCCGGCAAAATGGGTAATCCAGTCCGACAGGCGAAGTTCGATTTTATCACCCAGGCCCGGCGTTTCATGATGCTCAGTTACGCGGGTGCCGAGGACCGTGCCGCTAAAATCGGCGGCAACCAGCAGCTGTATTGCTCCGGAGTAGCCGTCCGGCGCAGTGGCTTCCATCACCGCGCCGATCGGTCGATCGTTATTTTTGGCGATCCACACTTTATGCTGGCCTTTGCCCAGCGCCGGGGCGCTGACCAGATAGCAACTCTTAAGCAGATCGTTATTATAGCGGTCGGCAGGTAAAACCTGGTCGAATAACGCCTTTTGCTGCAGGGCCGCCTGCTGGTCGATGGTGCTTTTGGTCAGCTCATTGATCGCCGCCGTCAGCCCGGTGGAACCGGCGGCAAACAGCGCCAGCGTGACGCCGTGTTTACGCATCGTTTTTAACATCATTGCTCTCTCAACGGTGGCCATATACGCGCGGGCGCGTGTAGTAATCGATCAGCGGCACGGTAATATTCGCCAGCAGAACGGCAAACGCCACGCCGTCCGGATAACCACCGAAGCTGCGGATGAGCCAGACCAGCAGGCCAGCGAGGGCGCCAAAGATCAGACGGCCGCGGTTGGTTGTTGAGGCCGTCACCGGATCGGTCAGGATAAAGAAGGCGCCAAGCATGGTCGCCCCGGAGAGCAAATGCATCTGCGGTGAGGCCAGGCTCTGCGGCGAAAAAATCCAGCCGAGGGTGGCGCACAGGCCGAGGCTAACAAGGAAGCTGACCGGGATATGCCAGCGGATCGCCTTCTGCCACAGCAGGAAAAGGCCGCCTGCCAGCCAGGCGATATTCACCCACTGCCAGCCCAGACCTGCCAGCACGCCGCCGTAGACCGGCAATTGGAGCACCTGCGGAACGCTATGTCCGGCATGCAGGGAGGTTTTAAAGGTATCCAGCGGGGTGGCCTGGCTGACGCCGTCGATACCCAGCCGCAGACTGGCCATGTCGCCTCCGGCGGCGGTATGACCGGTGAAGATCATCTGCAGCGCGTCGCTGAATGCCGGGATATGGGCGGCTATCTCATAGGAAGGCAGCAAGGAGGTCATCTGCACCGGGAACGAAATCAGCAGCACGACATAGCCGATCATTGCCGGGTTGAAGGGGTTATGGCCCAGGCCTCCGTACAACTGCTTGGCAATGACTACGGCAAAGGCAGTGCCGAGCACCACCATCCACCACGGGGCCAGTGGCGGAATACTCACCGCCAGCAGCAGGCCGGTGAGCAGGGCGGAATTATCTTTCAGCGTGGCAGCAACAGGCTGTTTACGCAGTTTGAGAATAGCGGCTTCGGTCGCCCAGGCCGTCAGGGCGGCGAGGACAATCTGCAGTACGGTGCCCCAGCCGAAAAACCAGGTCTGGACCACAATGCCAGGCACAGCGGCGAGCAGCACCAGCAGCATAATACGCGAGGTCTGCCGCTGGTTATGGGTATAGGGGGAGCTTGCGATTCTGAAAACCATTTATTCCTCGTTAACTGCCTGCTGTGTTGCTTTTCGCGCCTGAACGCGGGCGATAGCCGCGGCGACGGCCGCTTTGCGCGGGTCGTCATTGGCTGCGGCTGACGCGAGATCCAGTTGTGCGGCCTGCTGTTCGGCTTTACGCGCTTTAGCGCGGGCGATGGCGGCTTCCACCGCCGCCTTGCGCGGGTCGACCGGTTCGGCGGCCGGGGCTTCCACCGGCGCGGCCTGCTGTTCGGCTTTACGCGCTTTGGCGCGGGCGATAGCGGCTTCCACCGCCGCCTTGCGTGGATCGACCGGTTCGGCGGCCGGGGCTACCATCGGCGCGGCCTGCTGCTGCGCTTTGCGCGCCCGGGCCTCAGCCTTACGCGCTTCGCGGGCGGCAATCGCCTCGCTGTTGTCAGGTTTGGCGCCGGCCTGGATCACGATCGGCTGCGCGGCATCGCGCTGTTTATCCCGTACCCGGGCCAGGGCGGCGCTAATCGCCTCCTGATCTTTGGCGGCAGGCTGAACGGCGGCTTTTTTATGCCGCTCGGCGCGCGCGGCTTTCTCACGCTCCAGGCGCGCCTGTCGGGCCTCGAATCGGGCTTTGGCTTCCGCAGCGCGCTGCTCTTCCTGACGAATCGCCGCGATCTCGGCCTTTTCCTGACGGAAGTACTGCACCAGCGGAATATTACTTGGACATACCCACGCGCAGGCGCCGCACTCGATGCAGTCCGCCAGATTATGGGCAGTGGCTTTATCGTGCTGCTGACCTTTGCTGAACCAGTACAGCTGCTGCGGCAGCAGATCGGCCGGGCAGGCGTCAGCACAGGCGCTGCAGCGAATGCAGCCTTTCTCTTCCTGCGGTTCGCCCATCTCGCTGGCGGAAGGCGCCAGCAAACAGTTGGTGATCTTCACCACCGGGACGTCGAGCCACGGCAGGGTAAAGCCCATCAGCGGGCCGCCCATGATCACCATTGGCTCGGCGCTGGGGCAGAAGCCGGCATCGTTCAATAGATGGCGCACCGGCGTGCCAAGACGCGCCCAGACATTGCCCGGTCTGGTTACCGCTTCGCCGGTGAGGGTGACCACGCGCTCGGTTAACGGCTCACCGTCAATCACCGCGCGTTTCACCGCATAAGCCGTACCGACGTTCTGCATCAGCACGCCAATGTCCGATGAACGACCGCCGTGCGGTACCTGTTTGCCGGTGAGAATTTGGGTGAGCTGCTTGGCGCCACCGGAGGGATATTTGGTGGGGATCACGCGCAGCGAAATGCCATGGGCGTCGCAGAGCACCGCCCGCAGCATTGAGATGGCCTGCGGCTTATTGTCTTCAATGCCGATCAGCACTTCTTCAGGCTGCAGTATATGAGCGAGGATGCGGATACCCTCGACAATCTGCGCCGCGCAGTCCTGCATCAGGCGGTCATCCGCCGTGATATAGGGCTCGCACTCGGCGGCGTTAATGATCAGCGTTTTAATTTTATCTCCGCCACCGCGCAGTTTACTGCCGGTGGGGAAGCCTGCGCCGCCGAGGCCAGCAACGCCAAACTGGTGGATACGCTCGATCAGCGCTTCACGCGTGCGGGTCTGATAGTCGCTCCAGCCATCGCGCTCGATCCAGCGGTCTTCGCCGTCGGCGTCAATGATCACGCTCATCTCCGCCAGAGCCGACGGGTGCGCGGTAGTGTGCGGAGCGATGGCGGCAATGGTGCCGGAAGTCGGGGCGTGAACGGGCAGCATTCTTCCCCAGCCGCGGGTCAGCGGCTGGCCGCGCAGCACCCGGTCGCCCACTTTAACGCACAGTTCGCCCTCGGCGCCAATGTGCTGCTTCAACGGGATAACAAAGCGCTGCGGCAGGGAAACCTGACGCAGCGGGGTGCCGTTAGACTGGGTTTTCATTTCAGGCGGGTGAATACCGCCGTTGAAATCCCAGACCTTGTCTTTTCGGAAAGCGGAAAATAGCTTAAACATGTTGTTCCACAGGAATATTTCGCACCGGGATCGTATGCAGATCCCATTTCCAGGTCTCCGGGGTGGTGGCCACCGGAACGAGTGAAATGCACTGGGTCGGGCAGGGGGCGACGCACAAATTGCAGCCGGTGCACAGGTCGCTCATCACGGTATGCATGGCGCGGGTCGCCCCAACGATGGCATCCACCGGACAGGCCTGGATACACTTGGTACAGCCAATGCAGTTCGGCTCGTCAATTACCGCGAGCATGCGGGCCGGCTCCGCTTCCTGTGCGTCGCCGTCGACAGGCTGCGGGTCGACGTTCAGCAAGGCGGCGATTTTTAACATCACCGCTTCGCCACCCGGCGCGCAGCGGTTTATTTTCTCACCCTGTACGCCGACTGCTTCCGCATAGGGGCGACACCCAGGGTACCCGCACTGCCCACACTGGCTCTGCGGCAATAGCTCATCAATTTTTTCCACCACCGGGTCGTCCTGCACCGCGAAACGACGCGAGGCGTATCCCAGTATTAAGCCGAAAATCAGCCCTAACAGGCTGATGGCGATCACGGCTATCCAGACTGCGCTCATTACAACTTCACCAAACCACTAAAGCCCATGAAGGCCAGAGACATTAAACCGGCGGTAATCAGCGCGATGGCATTACCGCGAAACGGCGCGGGGACATCGGCCACCACCAGGCGTTCACGGATCGCCGCGAACAGCACCATTACCAGCGAGAAGCCGACGGCGGCGGCAAAGCCGTACAGCGCCGACTGCAGGAAATTGTGGCCCAGATTAATATTCAGCAGCGCTACCCCGAGTACGGCACAGTTGGTGGTGATCAGCGGTAGAAAGATCCCCAGCAGGCGATAGAGCGCCGGGCTGGTTTTACGCACCACCATCTCAGTAAACTGAACCACCACGGCGATAACCAGAATAAAGGCCAGGGTACGCAAATAAACCAAATTTAGCGGGATAAGGATCCAGGTATCAATCAGCCAGGCGCAAATAGAGGCCAGGGTCATCACGAAGGTGGTAGCGAGCCCCATCCCCATTGCGGTTTCCAGCTTTTTGGAAACCCCCATAAACGGGCACAGACCAAGAAACTTCACCAGAACGAAGTTATTGACCAGGACTGTACCAATAAAGAGCAGTAAATAATCAGCCATCATGCGACCTGAAACGAAAAAAAGCCGCTTATTATCGAATAAAACGATACCAGCGACAACAGGTTAAGTGTGGGGGTATTACGGATTAACAAAAGTCCGTTTTACCCGCTGCGAACGGCGAAAATAGGGCGCCAGCAGCGCAGCGGCCAGCAGCGGAAACAGCAGCTGACGCAGGGCAAGCACATCCGAGACCGGCGAGAAGGCAAAAGCCTTTATCGCCAGCAGCAGGGTGATGAGCAGCCAGATAATGTAGTGTTTCGGCACCACCGAGCGCCGCTTGAAAAAGGCGATAGTCAGCCAGAGCGTGTAATACCACATGGCGAGGGCAAACAGCAGCGAGGCGACCCACAGCGCCATATGGCCCGCGCTCATGGCGCGCAGTAGTGTATAGGTCTGCGGCGACATCAGCGCATTGGCAAAAAACAGCAGCGATAACGAGGCGCTCAGCAGCGCCACCAGCAACCAGGCCAGCGGAGCCAGCAGCCATCCGCCGATGCGCTCTGCAGATTGAGACGTCATGTTTCTCCCCTATTCAACGCCAGTGAATAAAATCAGGCCGGGAAGTATAAGCAACTGGCGTGAAGGATGACAGCCTTACTGCACGAATCGCCAAACGGATTTAGGAACCTGGCCCACATCGAACAATTTACCACCGGAGACCAGCTCTGCGCGACGATGATCGGCGGCGCGATACATATTCACGATCTCCTGGGTGTCAGTCAGGGAGTAGTTAAGGTGATCAAATAGTTTTTCAAGGCTTTCCAGCGAACTGATTTTGCGAAATTTTAATAAGTAGTCCAGCACGGTCATTTTCGTATCCATTTTATAATCGGAATTATTGCGTTGAATATTATCAGCATTCACTAAACCTACTCTCAACCAACGGCGCCTTCTGCTGGGGCCGCGTGGAATGAATCAGGTTATATAAACCCATGACAAGGGGCAAAGCCAGCCTTGAAGAGCAGGGAGAAGTTTAAGAATATTCTAAAATCAGACCGGGCGCCGAATGGCGCCCGCAAGAGAAGATTAACGCTGTTCGCCGTGACTGGCAATAACAGATTTGTACCAATAAAAACTCTTCTTTCGTTTCCGCGCCAGATTTTGCTGGTGATCGACATAGACAAAACCATATTGCTTTTGATAGCCGTTGAGCCAGCTCAGCAGATCGATAAATGACCAGGGGTAATAGCCGCGCACATCTGCCCCCAGCGCCAGCGCTTTTTCGAGGGCGCCAATATGGCTGCTGAGATAATCAATCCGCGGGTCGTCGACCACTTCCCCGTCAATAATCGGGTCCTTCGCGCCGAGGCCATTCTCGGTGATATATATCGGAATATCGCCATAGCGCGCCTTAATCATCATAATGCCGTCAGTTAGCCCCTGCGGCCAGATTTCCCAGCCCCATTCGGTATATGTACTCTGGGGATTACGCACGAAATAGAATAATCCCTCCACGCCAGGCTCACCGCCGGTAGCGATCTCAGGCGGCTGGGCAGATACCGTTTCCCGGCGATAGTAATTCAGACCGATAAAGTCGCAGCGGTTGTCACGGAGCAGCGCGTCGTCGCCTGGAGCAAAGCGAGGTACCCCCCACAGCGCCTGGGTCTGCGCCAGCAGGTCGGCAGGATAGGTGCCTTTCAGCACCGGATCGTACAGCCAGTGAGTATGGATGGCGTCAGCCAGTTCGGTGGCCTTAATGTCCGCCTCGCTGTCGGTGAGCGGGGTATGCGGTTGCAGTACGTTGACGAAGCCAATCTCGCCGGCCACAGCCATCTCGCGAAAGGCCTTCACCGCCAGCGCATGGGCGATAAATACGTGGTGGCAGGCCTGAATAGCACGCGCCGGATCGCGGACCGCCGGGGGATGGAGGCCGTTAATGTAGCCGTGCCCAATGAAGACAATGGTTTCGTTGAAGGTAGCCCACAGCTTCACCCGTGAACCAAAGCGCGCATAGCACAGGCGGGCGTACTCGGCGAAGGCCTCGGCGGTAGTGCGCGCTTCCCAGCCGCCCTCATCCTGCAGGGCCTGCGGCAGATCCCAGTGATAGAGGGTGATCATCGGCTCAATATTGTGCGCCAGCAGTTCGTCGATCAGATCGCTGTAAAACTGGACTCCCGCTTCATTCACCTTACCGCGCCCGGCGGGCAGCAGGCGGGGCCAGGAGATGGAGAATCGATAGCTTTGCAGGCCCATTTCGGCCATTAACGCCACGTCTTCGCGAAAACGGTGATAGTGGTCGACGGCAATATCGCCGGTGGTGCCTTCAAAGGTGGTACCCGGCAGATGAGAGTAGATATCCCAGATTGACGGTCCTTTACCGTCGGCGTCGTGTCCTCCCTCAACCTGATACGCTGCGGTAGCGGCACCCCATAAGAAATTGTGCGGAAAAGCGGCCATGAAAAAGCTCCCTGTCTGATGATAAAGGGAGTGTAATAAAAGCGCGAGCATACGTGCAACCGGTTTCTGAAACCGGTTGCACAGTTGCGAGGCGGGTCACTGTTTTAACGCGGAGCTACTTCGTGTGCACCACATCCGCTGGCGGTGGGGACTGATAGTTATCTATATGGTGTGCGATAACCAAAAGCAGTGCCGAAATACCAAAAACAACCCAGCCAATAAGTTCTACAATACGGGTAAAAACAGTTGTCATAACACTTCAATATCCTTTGAACACAGCGTGAAATGTTACTCGATGGTCAGCAGATCACAAGGGGTATCTGTCTGATTTCTCACACTTGCATGTAAGTCGCAAAGTAAGGAATGATAAGTTTTGCTCACGGTTTGTAAAATTATTCTCATTAACCTGGTGTTGATATCAGTTGCATAAGCGAGGCGGTAAGATGAGCGATGCGATCCGGGTGGGGCTGGTGGGGTTCGGTTACGCCAGCAAAACGTTTCATGCGCCGTTGATCGGCGGCACGCCGGGTATGGCGCTGAAGGCGGTCGCCAGCAGCGACGCCGATAAGGTCCATGCCGATTGGCCTGGCGTGAAGGTAATGAGTGCGCCGGGGGATCTGCTGGACGACCCGGATATCGATCTGGTGGTCATCGCCACCCCGAACGACACCCACTTTCCGCTGGCGAAAGCGGCGCTGGAGGCGGGAAAGCATGTTGTGGTGGATAAACCCTTTACCGTGACACTGTCACAAGCTCGCGAGCTGGAAAGCCTGGCGAAGCACTGCGGTCGGATACTTTCGGTGTTTCATAACCGGCGCTGGGACAGCGATTTCTTAACGGTCAGCGCGTTGATCAACGAAGGTCAGCTGGGGGAGGTGTGTTACTTCGAGTCGCATTTCGATCGCTTCCGACCACAGGTGCGCCAGCGCTGGCGTGAGCAGGCAGGTCCTGGCAGCGGCATATGGTATGACCTCGCGCCGCATCTGCTCGACCAGGTCGTGGTGCTGTTTGGCCTGCCGGTAAGCATCACGGTGGACCTCGCGCAGCTTCGGCCCGGCGCGCAATCCACCGACTATTTTCACGCCGTGCTGGCCTATCCGCAGCGGCGGGTAGTACTGCATGGTACGTTACTCGCCGCCGCGGAGAGCGCGCGCTTTATCGTCCACGGCTCGCGGGCCAGCTATATTAAGTACGGCCTTGACCCGCAGGAGGAGCGGCTAAAAAACGGTGAACGGCTGCCGCAGGAGGACTGGGGATATGATATGCGCGACGGTACCCTGACCCGTGCGGAAGGGGATGAACGTAGTCAGGAGAAATGGCTGACGCTACCGGGTAATTATCCCGCTTACTATGCCGCTATCCGCGACGCGCTTAACGGCGTAGGGGAAAACCCGGTCTCGGCCAGCGAGGCGATTCAGATAATGACCCTGATTGAGTTGGGTATCGAGTCGGCCAGACATCGCGCCACGCTCAGCCTGGTCTGAGGAGGAGCCCGGCAGCACGGCTGCCGGGCCGGTTATCAGCCTTTGGCAACCCGCTGAATGAGGGCGGCTTTTTCCTGTTCGCCGAGGAACGCCAGGGTCAGGCCGTTGATCTGCGCCTGACGGATCTGCTCCCGGCTCAGCCCTGCCGCCGGCGCCGCCACGGTATACTCGTGAATGATGTCCACACCCTGGACCGCCGGATCGTCAGTGTTGAGGCTCGCCAGCACGCCGTGCTCAAGGAACTGCTTCAGCGGATGCTGGGCCAGGGAGGCCACGGTGCTGGTTTGCACGTTCGAGGTCAGGCAGGATTCAATCCCGATGCGGTGCTCGGCCAGGTAGTCCATCAGGGCTGGATCCTCTACCGCTTTAACCCCATGGCCGATGCGCTCCGCGCCCAGCTCACGAATGGCCTGCCAGATACTTTCCGGGCCGGCCGCTTCGCCCGCGTGGACGGTGATATGCCACCCGGCGTCGCGGGCCTGGTTAAAATGGTTGCGGAACAGCGTACCCGGGAAGCCGAGCTCATCGCCGGCGAGGTCGAGGGCAGTGATGCCCTCGCGGTGGGCGAGCAGCGCCGCCAGCTCTTCCTGACAGGCGGCTTCGCCGAAGGTGCGGCTCAGAATACCGATCAGCCGGGCGTCGACCTGGAAATCGCGGCATCCCTCTTGAACCCCGGCAATTACCGCCTCTACCACGCCGTCGACCGGCAGCCGGTGGGTCATCGCCATATAGCGGGGAGAGAAGCGCAGCTCAACGTAGTGCAGGCCATTTCGCGCCGCGTCTTCGACGTTCTCATACGCCACGCGGCGACAGGCTTCCAGCGAGGCCAGGACCTTTACCCCCCAGTCGAGCTTGGCGAGGAAACTAACCAGATCGGGCTCAAGGCTGGTGACCTGGACGTGCGGACGCAGCGTGTCGAGGGTGGTTGCGGGAAGAGCGATATTAAATTCGCGGCCAAGATCGAGGATGGTTTGGGCCCGGATGTTACCGTCAAGATGACGATGAATGTCGGTTAATGGCAATGAGGAATCAATCATGGTCGCACTCTTTTTTTAGTTAAAGTGCACGTCATTATACAACATGAACATAACTGTTTAAAAGCATTGAAAAAATGTATGCGATACAAATAGCTGGCAGCAATCAGGTCAGTGTTACGGTCTTTTTGACTGGCCCCTTTAAAACGCAGAACGAATATCATGATTGACGCGATCCTGACCAGATCAGAAATGCACACGCGCTGACCGCGGCGCCCGCAAGGCAGACCGCCTGCCATCCCCAGTGGGAATAAAGCTGTGTGGCAACGATAGCCCCTGCCGCGCTGCCCAGCGAATAAAAACACATGTAAGCCCCAACCAGGCGGCTTGCCGCTGCAGGCCTGGCGGCAATGATCAGGCTCTGGCTGGAGACATGAACGGCCTGTACCGCAAAGTCCAGCGCAATGACGCCAGCTATCAGCCAAAGCAGAGAGGTTTCGGCATAGCCGATAGGAAGCCATGAGATGGTCAGCAGCGCCAGCGCCAGGCCGGTAGTGCGCTGAGCCCATCCCTGGTCAGCCCACTTGCCCGCTCTGGCGGCGGCCAGCATGCCAGCGAAGCCGGCTAAGCCAAACATCCCCGTCTGGGTGTGCGAGAGGGAAAGGGCGGTGAGCGGCATGACCATGGTCGTCCATAGCATGCTGAAAGCGGCGAAGATAAATAGCGCCAGGATCCCGCGCTTTCTCAGTTGCGGCTCGGTGAGGTACAGCTGAAACACGGACTTCAATAAGGAAAGGTAAGTCGGCTTTTGCGGCTGCGGCTGCTGCGGGGGCGAAGGCATGATTTTCCAGACGACCCCTGCAATCACCAACATCAGACAGGCAGCCGTGAGATACACGGCTCGCCAGCCGGCGATATCGGCTATCGCGCCTGAGATAAACCGAGATAACAGGATACCTGAAACAATGCCGCTGGTCAGGGTACCCACCGCCTGGCCTCGTTTCTGCGGCGTCGCCAGTATTGCCACCCAGGCCACCAGCACCTGCACCACCACGGCCATCAGGCCGACGATCAGCATGGCGCCAAGCAGCGTTGCTATATTGGGGGATAACCCTGCCGCGACTAACGCCGCTACTGAAAGCAACAGTTGACTCATCACCACGTATTTACGGTTCAACCAGTCTCCGAGCGGAACCAGGAACAGCAGGCCAATGGCATAGCCCGCCTGCGTAGCGGTGATGACGCTACCAATCATGCCTGGCGACACCTTCAGGCTGACCGCCATCGAGTCGAGTAAAGGCTGTGCTGAATAAACATTGGCTACTGCCAGCGCGCAGGTTAGTGAAAACAACGCCGTTATCCCTGTGGTCAGCATCGTGTCAGGGACTGACGCAGTTTGGATCCTTTGGCCGGTACATCTACTTGCCTTACATTTCATAAGAGACCCTCTGTCTGGTTGCTTTTTAAAACTAGTGTACCTATAGAATTAGCCTTGCTGGTTTTTTTTTGCAACTGGTAAAGGTGAGGATTAAGCTAGATCAGTAGATAAATTGATAAGGAGCGCGCAGATGGCAAAGCAGGAATCACTTAGAACCAGTGAATGTCCGGTGGCGAGAACGTTGGAATCAATTGGTGAACGCTGGTGCCTGATGATTATCCGCGAAGCATTTGACGATGTGCGGAGATTCAGCGAGTTTCAAAAAAATTTGGGGCTGGCCAAAAATATCCTTGCCTCGCGGCTGAAGCATCTGGTTGATATCGGTATTTTCGAGATTTTACCGGCATCGGATGGCAGCGCATACAAGGAATATGTCCTGACTGAAAAGGGGCGCTCCGTGTTTCCCATTGTTGTGGCGCTGCGGCAATGGGGAGAGCGTTATATGTTTGAGCAAGGGGAAACCTATTCGGTCCTGCTGGATAACGCGCACGGCCAGCCCCTTCAGTATCTGGATGTGCGTTCCGCTCAGGGGGATAAACTGCAACCAGGCGACTGTCATCGCCGGCGCATTGTGTCAGATACCCGCGCCGAATAATGGCGTGAAGAATTTGCAGGATACCAGCGAGAATACGAGCGTGCCGCTAAAGTGTCATGGAACAATCCTGACGTGTTTTTTTGCGAACTGCTTCTGATGCCAAAGCTCCGGACGCGTGAAAGTGACCCACCGCCAACCGCAGGAGGCGGTGCATAACCATTTACAATTATATTTTATTTGAATGTATTCATGTTACATATTAAATTCTGCTTACTTTATCGACGATGAGGCAAGGATGCGGATGTGGAGAGCGTAATCCATAACAATATTGAGGGTTTTCTGCTGTTGTTATTAAGCATGTGGCCGATTCTGCTGGTGGTATTCATTGGTGTCGCAATTTCATTCTATACCATGCTGTTACGTAAGACGGCGCTGGCCTGCCTGCTTTTCGCCCTTGCCATCGGCGCCGCAGGCTGGAGTCTCGCTTAGCCGCTGGCCTCAGGGTTTATCCAGCAGGCTCATACTGGAGGTGGCGGCGCCATCATTCAGATTGGCGGGCGAATGCCAGTCGCGACCCGCCAGCGCACTGTCGCTCTGTCCGCTGCCGACGCCTTGCTGCGTCGACAGCGATGAACCTTCCAGTGCTTCATCCGCCCCTGACCGATCGGGCAGGGAACTGGTATAGCCGCCATTATTCGAGTACGTATCCATGCCGTTGACTTCGTTAGGCACCGTGTCGGTAGTCGTACCGTCATCGTTAATGCAAAACGAGCCGCCAATGCCGTTTGGCTGACAGTCTGCAGCAAAAGCCGGACTGGCCAGCGCGGTCAGTAGCAATAACGGTAAGCCGATTTCCTTCATTCTTATCTCCCAGGGCCGTGTGGTCTGCCAGACATTCTGTACTATAGCGGCGGCAGTAGCGCGGTAAGTAACAAAACTGTGTAATTTTGTAATGGCCGGTGGACGGTTTGTCGTTCGGCCAGGAAAGAGCGTGCGCTAAGCGTGGCATAGCGGCTCGGCAGAAAGCGGTAATCAATTGTTAATTCTACGTAAAGGTTAATGAAAATTTAAGGGAACGCCGCTATGTTGGCAGCATCATACTTTCCATAAAGGATATGCCATGCGCGATAAATATTCCGGCCTGCAGATTGGGATTCATTGGCTGGTTTTTTTGCTGGTAGTAGTAGCCTATGCGGCGATGGAGCTGCGCGGGTTTTTTCCCCGCAGTGAACGGCCATTGATTAATATGGTGCATGTTTCCTGCGGGATCACCATTTTCGTGCTGATGGTGGCGCGTCTGCTGGTGCGGCTGAAATCGCCGGCGCCGCCGATCGTACCGAAACCATCGCCGATGATGACCGGTTTCGCCCATATTGGTCACCTGGCGATCTATTTGCTGTTCATTGCCTTGCCGTTGATCGGCATGGTGATGATGTACTGGCGCGGTAACCCCTGGTATGCCTTTGGTCTGACCATGCCGTATGCCCCGCAGAGCGATTTTGAGCGGGTGGATACCCTGAAGGCGATCCATGAATGGTTGGCCAATGCCGGGTACTTTGTGATTGGCCTGCATGCTCTCGCCGCGCTGCTCCATCATTACTGGTGGAAGGATAATACTCTGCTGCGAATGATGCCTCGTAAGCGCTAAATCATCCTCTTTCACTTCCTGACCCCGTCCCGCGACGGGGTTTTTTTTGCCTTCACCGCTAATAGAATATAGTATACCCCCCTATATGATACGGAGGCGTAATCGTGCCACATTCACCTGAAGATAAAAAACGGGCGCTCAGCCGCGTAAGACGCATCCGCGGCCAGGTCGAAGCCCTTGAGCGCGCGCTGGAGTCCGGCGAGCCCTGTATGACTATTTTGCAGCAGATCGCCTCGATTCGCGGGGCGGCGAACGGCCTGATGGGCGAAATGGTGGAGATCCACCTGCAGGACGAGCTGGTCAGCGGCGACACCACCCCTGAGCAGCGGGCCGCGAGAATGGCAGAGGTCGGTCATCTGCTACGATCCTATTTAAAATAACATCACGACGAGGAAGAGACAGTTATGAAATCACGCGCAGCAGTGGCCTTCGGCCCCGGTCAGCCGTTAAAAATCGTTGAGATCGACGTCGCGCCGCCGAAAAAAGGCGAAGTTCTGGTGAAAATCACCCACACCGGGGTGTGTCATACCGATGCCTTCACCCTCTCCGGTGACGATCCGGAAGGTGTCTTCCCGGCGGTGCTGGGCCATGAGGGCGGCGGGATTGTCGTGGAAGTAGGCGAGGGCGTCACCAGCCTTAAGCCGGGCGATCACGTCATTCCGCTGTATACCGCCGAATGTGGCGAGTGCAAATTCTGTAAGTCGGGTAAAACCAACCTCTGTCAGGCGGTGCGTGCCACCCAGGGTAAAGGACTGATGCCGGACGGCACCACTCGTTTCTCGTACAATGGCGAACCGATCTATCACTATATGGGCACCAGCACCTTCAGCGAATATACGGTTTGCGCCGAGATTTCGCTGGCGAAAGTCAATCCGCAGGCGCCTTTGGATAAAGTGTGCCTGCTGGGCTGCGGCGTAACCACCGGTATCGGCGCGGTGCATAACACGGCGAAGGTCAAGGCCGGGGATAGCGTCGCGGTCTTTGGTCTGGGCGGCATTGGTCTGGCGGTGATCCAGGGCGCGGTGCAGGCGCAGGCCGGGCGCATTCTGGCGGTTGATACCAACCCGGATAAGTTCACTCTCGCGAAAGAGATGGGCGCGACCGATTTTATCAATCCGAACGACTACGATAAGCCGATTCAGGATGTGATTGTTGAGCTGACCGACGGCGGGGTGGATTTCAGCTTCGAGTGCATCGGCAATGTAAATGTGATGCGCGCGGCGCTGGAGTGCTGCCATAAAGGCTGGGGTGAGAGCGTGATCATCGGTGTAGCCGGCGCCGGGCAGGAGATCAAGACCCGTCCGTTCCAGCTGGTGACCGGCCGCGTGTGGCGCGGTTCCGCCTTCGGCGGCGTAAAAGGGCGCAGTCAGCTGCCGGGCATGGTGGAAGACGCCATGGCGGGTAAAATTCGCCTCGATCCGTTTATTACCCATCGCCTGCCGCTGGAGCAGATTAACGAGGCCTTTGATCTGATGCATGAAGGTAAATCGATTCGCACCGTGATCCACTTTGGCGTCCAGTAATCCCCGACGCTGAAGGCGAATCGTCACCCATAAAAAAAGGGCCCGGATGGGCCCTTTTGTGTATGTCGATCAGTGATGGTCTGGGAGCGCGTAGGCGATGATGTAATCGCCGCGATCCGGTGACTGGCGGGCGCCGCCGGCATTGATAATGATGTACTGCTTACCGGTTTTCGGTGAGACGTAGGTCATCGGGCCGGACTGGCTGCCGACCGGCAGACGCGATTTCCAGATCTCTTTGCCGTTCGCGGTATCAAAGGCGCGCAGGTAGAAATCCTGGGTGCCGGCGAAGAACAGCAGTCCGGACTGCGTTGCCAGCGATGCGCCAAGGGTCGGCATGCCGATTGGAATTGGCATGTGCATACGTATGCCCAGCGGCCCGGTGTCTTCTACGGTGCCAACCGGCACCTGCCACACCAGTTTCCCGGTTTTCAGATCTACCGCGGACATGGTGCCGAACGGCGGCTTCTGGCACGGAATGCCCAGCGGCGACAGGAAACGTTCGCGCATCGCGCCAAACGGCGTGCCTTCCATCGGCACGATGCCCATCTCGATCCCGCTGGCGTCTTTCGCCACCTTCGCGCGCGGCACCATATAGTTGGCCAGGCCCAGACGCATATCGTTGACAAACATCAGGCTGTTGTTTGGATCCAGCGAAACACTGCCCCAGTTCATGCCGCCGAGCGAGCCCGGGAACTGCAGGGAACGATCTTCACCTGGCGGGGTAAAGACGCCCTGATGGCGCATCTCTTTGAACTGAATACGGCACAGCAGCAGGTCGATCGGTGTCGCTCCCCACATATCGGACTCGGTCAACGTCTGGTTGCCGATCATCGGCATCCCTACCGAGTAAGGTTGCGTCGGCGAGTAGCGTTCACCTTTGACGTTGCCCGCCGGCACCGGACGCTCTTCAACTTTGGCCACCGGCTCGCCGGTCTCGCGGTTGAGCATAAAGATCATGCCCTGCTTGCTGGTCTGCACCAGCACCGGGGTGGTGCCGCCCTTGCCGTCAGGCAGATCGTACAGCAGCGGCTGAGACGGCAGGTCAAAGTCCCACAGATCGTGGTGTGTGGTCTGGAAGTGCCAGCGCACCTGGCCGGTGGTGGCATCCACAGCCACGATAGAGGAGCTGTATTTATCGTCCAGCGCGGTACGTTCGCCGCCAAAGAAATCTGGCGTGGCGTTGCCGGTGGGCAGATAGATCAGATTCAGCTTCGCGTCGTAGGACATCGCCGACCAGACGTTTGGCGTACCGCGCGTGTAGGTCTGGCCTTCCGGCGGAACACCGGTCAGCGCTGGATTGCCCGGATCCCACGCCCATGCCAGTTTGCCGGTGTGGACATCAAACGCGCGGACCACGCCCGGCGGTTCGCCAGTGGAGTAGTTATCCGCGACGCGGCCGCCCACCACCACCACATTGCCCGCCACCAGCGGGGTGGAGGTCTGCTGATAGTAACCCGCTTTCACTTCACCCATGCCGACACTGAGGTCGACAATACCGCCATCGCCGAAGCTTTCGCACAGTTTGCCGGTATCGGCATCAATGGCGATCAGGCGGGCGTCGATGGTCGGCAGGAACAGACGACGGGAACAGGCGGCCGGCTGCGTGCCTGCCGCTGGCGCGGTTTGCGCCTGGCTATCTTCGTAATAGCCTAAGCCGCGGCAGCGCTGCCAGTTGGGTGAAGAGGATTTGGAGTCATAGCGCCATTTCTCTTTTCCGCTGTCCACATCCAGCGCCAGCACTTTACTGTAAGGGGTACAGACATAGAGAGTATCGCCAATCTGCAGCGGGGTGTTCTGATCTTCTGCGCCCGAGCCGTTGCTCTGTGGGATATCGCCAGTATGCGCTACCCAGGCAACCTGCAGCTGGTTGACGTTTTGTTTGTTGATTTGGTCGAGGGCGGCGAAACGGTCGCCGTGGGTGGTGTTACCCCAGTGCGCCCAGTTTTTCTGCTGTTCGCCTGGCGCGACGGGCTTGACTGGTACCGCTTCAGTCGCGCTGACCAGCGGTGCGGATTTGAACATCCAGCCAAAGCTCACCGCCAGCGCCACGGCGAGAACGGCGGCGACGCCATAGGCCGGGCCTTTTTTCGCCGGTGGGCTGGCGAGGAAAGGCCAGACCAGGGCGGCCAGGAAGGCCAGTACGCCGAGCGCAAACAGGCGCGAGAAGAGCGGCCAGTAGTTCCAGCCAGCGTCACTAATCGCCCAGATCACCGAGGCGATAAACGCCACGGCGTATAACAGAATACCGCCGCGGCGGTTGCGGAAAATCAACACCGCCGCGATGACCATGACCACGCCCATCAGCGCGAAGTACAGTGTACCGCCGACGAGGGCCAGTTTTGCCCCAAGAATACCCACAGCCAGACCGATGATTAGCATCAGTCCGGCGAGAAGCCACTGCAGGATCCGGGGGAATCCGCGCGGCGCGTTGCCAGTTGCCATGTAATCTCCTTAACCACACCAGCCACCTCACTGTGAACCAAATGAAACATGTTGCTTTTGAATCATTTTTGAATGAAGTGGTTTTAACCTTCATAAAACTGTATTTGTTGCTTGATTAGATTTAGAGTGAACCATTTGGTGAAATCGAGACATGATAGATCTGTTAAAGAAGTTTGCGCAAATGTTAATAAATAATTTCGCACTAAATGATTATTTTGCCGAATATGTCTAACGTCATGGGGAGCGGCGTCGGCGCGTTTGCAGGTTCCCCGGCCGCTGCGGGCCGGGGAGAAAGGGGGTCAGGCAGGCATGGACTTACGGATAGCGCTGAGCAGCGTCTGCGTACCCGGAGTCAGTGTCGCATCGACGCGGGTTAAAATGCCGATGGGCTCTCCGGCGCCCTGGGTGGCGATCGGCAGGGCGGTTAGCACGCCACGGCGAAGATCGTCTTTTACCGCCCCGGAAGGGACAAACCAGACATAGTCAAAATCCACCGTCAGCTGGCGCGACAGGGAGGCGGAAAGGGTCTCGATGCAGCCGGCGGGCATCTTACAGCCCTGGCTCTGGAGCAGCGCTTCGGCGTTTTGCCGCGGCACGGTGCCTTTGGGTGAGACCACCACCGGCCACTCCATCACCCGACTAAGGGTCACCGTCTCCTGAAGCAGGGGATGTCCCGGGCGAACCACCAGCTTCAGGGATTCAAGGAACAACAGTTCGTAATGCAGCCCGCTCATCAGCTCCGGGTCGGACATACGTCCAATGCCGATGTCGATCTCCCCGGATTTTAAGCCGGCAAGCAGCATGGTGTTGTTCATAGTGGCGACCTGCAGCGTGATATCTTTTTGCTGCTTGTGAAACTGGCCGATCACCGTCGGCAGGATCCCCAGCGCGGCGGTGGGCAGCGCGCCGATGCGCACGATATCGTTATTCAGGCCCTCTTTGCGGTTCAGCGCCTGGCCGGCCGAATTAAGGGCGTCAAGCACCTTAACGGCATGCGTCAGAAACTGTTCGCCGACCAGGGTTAGCTGCGCCCCAAGACGACCCCGCTCGAACAGCCGGGTACCGGTCAGCTGTTCTAGCTCGTTAAGCGTTTTCGAGAGTGCTGGCTGGCTCAGATTTAATGTTTCAGCCGCGCGCCCCAGCGTTCCCTGTTGAGCGACGGCCACGAAGGTGTGTAGATGGCGCAAGCGAATGCGCTGACTGAAGAGACCATTTTTTTCCATAGTAAGATGATGTTAAAAACACAGCGGTGAAAGAGACAAGCGGACTTGTTTAAATTTGATAACCAGATAGCAAAATATTATTAACATTTGAGTTGGTTACATGACAAGATCTTTCCCTGTGGTTGAAAACGCCTTCGCCCCGCAGAACCGGGGCGAAGGTGGTTGTCACCGCGACGGCTAAATATCGAAAAAGACGGTTTCGTTCTCGCCCTGCAGATGAATGTCAAAACGATAGACCACTTCCGTACCGCGAACCTCGCGCTCGGCGATTAAGGTTTTGCGCCTCACCTCCCACTCGATGAGATTCAGCACCGGGTCGCTGGCGTTGGCCTCGTGTTCATCGGCAAAGTACATCCGCGTATTCAGGCCAATATTGATCCCCCGCGCCACCACCCACAGGTTGACGTGCGGCGCCATCAGCCGGCCATCGCGACCGACCACCGGGCCCGGCTTGATGGTTTCAAAGCGCCAAATGCCGGAGGTGAAATCAGAGCAGGTACGCCCCCAGCCGCGGAAGGCCGGGTCGACGGCTTTCTGCTGTTGACGATCGTCAGGATGGTTATAGCGACCCGCGGCGTTGGCCTGCCAGATCTCCAGCAGCACATCGCGGACCGGCGTCCCGGAGCCGTCGATGACCCGGCCTTCAATGGTGATGCGCTCCCCGGCGGTATCGGCGGTAGTGAGGACCGGGCCAAAATTTTTCTCAAAAATATGAAAGCCTGCGGCGTCCGGCGCCAGGCCGATATGAACATAGGGTCCCGCCGTCTGCGAGGCGGTTTCAGGCAGATACTCTTTCATCGGGCGGCCCCCTGAGTGCGATTTTCAAACAGCGTGGCGCGGTGGCCGCGCAGAACAAGGTCGAAGCGGTAGGCCAGACAATCCAGCGGTACGGCGGCGTGCATGTCCAGCTCGGCGATCAGCGTGCGCACGGCGTCGTCATTATTAATAGTCCTGACGATCGGGCACTGCTTAATCAGCGGGTCGCCTTCAAAATACATCTGGGTGATCAGGCGCTGGGCCCAGGCGTCGCCTGAGAGAGAAAAATGGATATGCGCCGGACGCCAGTCGCTGGCCTGGTTGCGCCAGGGGTAGGGGCCGGGTTTGATGGTGCGAAAACAGTAATAGCCGTTTTCATCGGTAAGCACCCGGCCGCAGCCGCCAAAGTTCGGGTCAATCGGCGCCAGATACTGATCTTTTTTATGCCGGTAGCGACCGCCAGCATTGGCTTGCCAGACTTCCACCAGCGTATTTTTCATCGGTCGGCCGAATCCATCGCGCACGTAACCGTGGACGATGATCCGCTCGCCGATCGGCAGGCCTTCTTTGGCATAGTTCAGGATTAGGTCATTATCCAGAGGGCCGAGGTCGTCGCGGCTAAATACCGGGCCGGTGATCTCTGACAGCGAGTTCTGCAGAGAGATGAGGGCGTTTTTTGGCGAGCGCAGGACGCTGGTTTTATAGCCCGGCGCGTAAGCGGGCGGGTGGCTACTGTAATCGCGATGGACAACCTCACGTGGGGACCATTTGTCGTTCATAGGGTACTCCGTGTAGACGGTAGAGGGGCATATTGTTGTAATGTCGCCAGAAGCAGTGTGTGTAAATGTATTGTTAATTTAAAGTGAAATTACCGGGTGTTTTTCATAACTATGGGTTATGTTTTGAGCAATGACCTGGGCCGGCGGCAGGTTATCGCCATCACAGTTTGTAAATTCTTCCCCCCGCCGCGAGGCAGCTTTCCTACACTCCAGGAAGTATTCACTGGAGGTAACACATCATGGCGAACACCATCACGGCTGATGAGATTCGGGAGCACTTTTCGCAGGCCATGTCGGCCATGTACCAGCAGGAAGTTCCGCAGTACGGAACGCTGCTGGAGCTGGTGGCTGACGTCAACCTGGCGGTACTGGAAAATAATCCGCAGCTGCATGAACAGCTCGCTAACGCTGACGAGCTGGCGCGCTTAAACGTGGAGCGCCACGGCGCGATTCGCGTGGGCACAGCGGAAGAACTGGCGACGCTCCGTCGCATGTTTGCCATCATGGGAATGTATCCCGTTAGCTATTACGATCTCTCGCAGGCCGGCGTGCCGGTCCACTCCACGGCGTTTCGTCCCATCGACGATGCCGCGCTGGCGCGCAATCCATTTCGGATTTTCACCTCGCTGCTGCGCCTGGAGCTGATTGAAAATCACGCCCTGCGCGAGCGGGCCGAGGCGATCCTCGCGCGGCGCAAAATCTTCACCCCCCGCTGCCTGGCGCTGATTGCGCAGTATGAAGCAGAGGGCGAATTCACCTCTGCCGACGCGCGCGAGTTTGTCCAGGAGGCGCTGGAGACGTTCCGCTGGCACCGGCAAGCCACCGTCGATGAGGAGACTTACCATGCTCTGCATCGCGAGCACCGCCTGATTGCCGATGTGGTCTGTTTCCCGGGGTGTCATATCAACCATCTCACGCCGCGGACGCTGGATATTGACCGCGTCCAGTCCCTGATGCCGGAGTGCGGTATTGAACCCAAAGCGTTGATTGAAGGGCCACCGCGCCGGGAGGTTCCGATCCTCCTGCGGCAGACCAGCTTTAAGGCGCTTGAGGAGCCGGTGATGTTCGCCGGAGAACACCGAGGCACCCATTGCGCCCGCTTTGGCGAAATTGAGCAGCGGGGCGTGGCGCTGACGCCGAAAGGGCGCGCGCTGTACGATCGGCTGCTGCAGGCGGCAGGAACCGGGAAAGATAATCTCAGCCACCAGCAGCATCTACAGGAGGTGTTTAGCGAATTTCCCGACAGCGAATTTCTGCTCCGTCAGCAGGGGCTGGCCTGGTTTCGCTACCGCCTGACGCCCACGGGTGAGGCACATCGCCAGGCGTTTCGCCCGGGCGACGATCCGCAGCCGCTGATTGAGCGCGGGTGGGTGGTCGCCCAGCCGATTATTTATGAAGATTTTTTACCGGTCAGCGCGGCGGGCATTTTTCAGTCCAATCTGGGCAACGAGACCCAGGCGCGCAGCCACGGGAACGCCAGTCGCGAGGCGTTTGAGGCAGCTCTGGGCTGCCCGGTGCAGGATGAGTTTGAACTATACCGACAGGCGGAGGAGCGCAGCAAACGACGTTGCGGTCTGCTGTAAAATCAGTACCCTGCTGGCATCAGCCTTACAGGGAGCAGGTTATGCAACATCCGTCGAAACCGTTGGCGAAAACCCGTCAGGGAACGCTTGCCGGGAGCGCAGAACAGGGGATTCATATCTGGCGCGGCATTCCGTACGCCGCGCCGCCCGTGGGCCCGCTGCGCTGGCGCGCGCCGCAGCCAGCCGCCCGCTGGCAGGGGGTACGTCCAGCTGAGACCTTTTCCGCCGCCAGCTGGCAGGACATTGACTACTGCCGCGAGCTCGGCGGCGGCGATCCTGGCGCCTTCAGCGAAGACTGCTTATATCTCAACGTCTGGGCCCCGGCCAGCGCAGCGCAGCCGCTGCCGGTGATGGTCTGGCTGCACGGCGGCGGGTTTACCATCGGCGCCGGCAGCCTGCCGCCTTACGATGGCAAAGCGCTTGCCAGCCGCGACGTGGTGGTGGTGACAGTTAACTACCGGCTGGGCCATCTCGGTTTTTTCGCCCATCCGGCGCTGGAACAAGAGGCGGGCGAACGTCTCTATAATTTCGCGTTGCTCGATCAGATTGCCGCTCTGCAGTGGGTTCAGGAGAATATCCACGCCTTCGGCGGGGATGCCGCCAACGTCACGCTGTTTGGCGAATCCGCCGGGGCGCGCAGCGTGCTGTCGCTAATGGCCTCCCCGAAAGCGAAAGGGCTGTTTCATAAAGCGATTATTCAGAGCGGGTATACGCTACCCGATCTGCCGCGGGAAAAAGCGCTGGAAAAAGGGCGCCTGCTGGCGGAACACTTCGCCTTACCGCAAGCCAGCGCTGAGGAATTGCGGGCGATCCCCGCGGAGGCCTTCTGGTCGCTCACCGCGCCGCTGAATACCGGGCCAGCGCCTATTGCCGGAGACGCGGTGCTGCCGCAGCCGATGCTGGAGACCTTCTTTGCCGGCCGCCAGCATCCGATACCGGTGATGATCGGCTCCAATAGCGATGAAGCCAGCGTGATGGCCGTGTTCGGCGTCGATATTGCCGGGCAGATCCAGAAGCTGCGCCGAGAGCGCCGTCTGGGGCTGGGGCTGATCAAACTCCTCTATCCCGGCGTGAAGGGCGATGAAGCGCTGGGGCGGGAAGTATGCCGCGACATGGCCTTCACCACCCTTGGTTATGTAGTGATGCAGGCGCAACAGCGCGTGGGTCAGCCGTGCTGGCGCTACTGGTTTGATTATGTCGCGGAAGCGGAGCATGACGCCTACCCGCATGGGGCCTGGCATGGCAACGAGGTGCCCTACGTGTTTGATAACCTGCGGTTGACCGACCCGGTGCGGCAGTACGCCAGCGAAGCGGATCTGGCCTTCGCCGCTCAGGTCGCTGACTACTGGGCGCAGTTTGCCCGCCTCGCCAGCGGCGAGCAGACGCTTTCCGGCGCGGTGCGCTGGCCGGCGTGCCTGCGCGGGCGGGATCGCCTGTTGCGCATTGGCTTGCATAAGCGCGCCGGGTTTAAAGTGGAGAACCGCTTTATGCGCGCCAGACTGGCGCTGTTTCGCCGGGTGATGAAGCATCACGTGACGCTGGAATAAATCCCATAATGCGCAACTGTCGCCACCGACCGGTGGCGACGTTATCTCACATGACCACCACCGGCTTGATCACCTTGCCGGACGCCGAATCGGCGAAGGCCTGGTTGATATCGGCCAACGGATAGCGGGCGATAAGCTTATCGATAGGGAATTTTCCCTGTTTATAGAGTTGCACCAACAGCGGAATAAACAGCGCCGGCACGGCGTCGCCTTCAATCACCCCGACCAGCGATTTTCCCTCCGCCATCAGGTCGTTCTGCACGTTAAGGGTGATATCTCCGGTAAAGCCCACAATCGCCACCGTTCCCAGCGGTTTCACCGCGTGTACGGCCTGCAGAACGATAGCGGAGACGCCGGTCGTTTCCACCGCGTAGTGGGCGCCTTTACCGGTGATTTGTTTAATCACGGCGACGGCATCCTGTTCCTTACCGTTGATCTGATGGGTGGCGCCCAGTTCGCGCGCCAGGGCGAGGCGGCTGGCATGGATATCCACCGCGATAATCTGCGAACAGCCGGTTAATTTCGCTGCCATGATGGCGCTGAGCCCCACCGCGCCGCAGCCAAACACCACCAGCGATTCGCCGACCACCGGTTTCAGGCGGTTGAGCACCGTCCCGCTACCGGTCTGGATACCGCAGCCCAGCGGGCCGAGCAGGGTGAGATCAACCTCCGGGTCGACCACGACCGCGTTGCTGGCGCGGGTGACCACATACTGGCTGAAAGACGACTGGCCAAAGAACAGGGACAGATCCTGGTCTCCCAGCCGGTAGGGGGTGGTGCCATCCTCGCGTCGGCCGCCAAAATTAAGCGTATTAAAATCTTCGCAAGCCGAAGGGTGGTTGCTTAAACAATTTTCGCAGTGGTGGCAGGCGGCGTAGCTGAGCACTACGTGGTCTCCTACTCTGATGCCGCTAACCGCCTCGCCGACGCTGGCAACGATCCCGGCGCCTTCATGGCCGAGGATCGCCGGCATAGGCACCACCCCGGGGTTGTCGCGCATCACGGCGTCGGTATGGCAGACGCCGGTGGCGACAATTTTCACTAATATCTCGTCCTTCCCCGGCGGGGCGACCTCGACGTCTTTGATGACAAAAGGCTGCTGGTAGCCCAGCGTAACGGCTGCTTTCACTTGCATGGCATGACTCCTGAATGAATTCCCTGGAGAGCGTGGCGGGACAGCCCGAACGGCTCTCCCCTGTTGGCCGCTAACGTGAAGAAAGATAGCGGTTATCGGGGAAAAGTTAGCACCAGGCGCGATGGGAATTTGCGCGAATCGTGCCTAAAAAACGCGCGCGGCGAGGAGCGATACATGGGGTGAATATTCAGCACTGGAGAATAGATTTCCCTTGAATAGTCAGGGGTAAAAAGCGGCAGGCAGCGTGTATGCCCAGGCTACACGTCAGAGGAAATGAAAAAAACAGTCTGTTCCTCTGGACAGGGCTTTTTTACCTTTTTTCTGCTGGCAACAATTGGATTATTAATCGTTTTTGTCTAGAGTGGGCGGAAATTATCACGCAGCGTGATGACGCGTTGCGAATCAATTCACCCGTGCAGAAGGACGCTTTCTCAGGCATGAACCGCAGACGTTTTCTTAAATCTTCCATGGCTGTTGCCGCCGTATGCGGAACGTCAGGAGTCGCTTCCTTATTCAGTCAGGCCGCTTTTGCCGAAGACGCGGGCATTGCCGACGGGCAAACGCGTCGTTTTGATTATGCTGTTCTGCAGGCGATGGCTCACGATCTGGCGCGCCAGCCGTGGGGCGGCGCCCCGCGCGATCTGCCGCCGACGCTCGCCAATCTCACCCCGCAGGCCTATAACAGCATCCAGTACGATGCCAACCACTCGCTGTGGAACAATATTGAAGAGCGTAAGCTGGACATCCAGTTTTTCCACGTCGGGATGGGGTTCCGTCGCCGCGTGCGGATGTTCTCTTTAGACGCCAGCACCCAGCAGGCGCGCGAGATCCACTTCCGTCCGGAGCTGTTTAAGTACAATGACGCCGGTGTGGATACCCGTCAGCTGGAAGGACAGTCTGACCTCGGCTTCGCCGGGTTCCGGGTGTTTAAAGCGCCGGAGCTGGCGCGCCGCGATATCGTGGCGTTCCTCGGCGCCAGCTACTTCCGCGCGGTAGACAGCACCTATCAGTATGGCCTGTCGGCCCGCGGTCTGGCGGTGGATACCTTTACCGATACCCCGGAAGAGTTTCCCGACTTTACGTCGTTCTGGTTCGAAACGGTCAAAGGGGACGCCACGGTGTTTACCGTTTACGCGCTGCTGGACAGCCCGAGCATCACTGGCGCCTACAAGTTCACCATCCACTGCCAGGATACCCAGGTTATCATGGACGTGGAAAACCACCTGTACGCCCGCAAGGATATCAAACAGCTGGGTATCGCGCCGATGACCAGTATGTTCAGCTGCGGCAATAATGAGCGGCGGATGTGCGACACCATCCATCCGCAAATCCACGATTCCGATCGGCTGTCAATGTGGTTGGGCAACGGGGAATGGGTCTGCCGGCCGCTGAATAACCCGCAGAAGCTGCAGTTCAATGCCTTCCAGGACAAGAACCCGCGCGGCTTTGGTCTGTTGCAGCTGGACCGTGATTTCTCCCACTACCAGGATGTGATGGGCTGGTATAACAAGCGTCCCAGCCTGTGGGTTGAGCCGCGTAACCAGTGGGGCAAAGGGGCGGTCAGCCTGATGGAGATCCCAACTACCGGCGAAACGCTGGATAATATCGTCTGCTTCTGGCAGCCGGAAAAGGCGGTGAAGGCGGGCGACGAACTGGACTTCCGCTACCGTCTTTACTGGAGCGCGCAGCCGCCGGTGAGCACTCCGCTGGCGCGCGTTCTGGCCACCCGCACCGGGATGGGGGGCTTCCCCGAGGGATGGGCGCCGGGTGAACACTACCCGGATAAGTGGGCGCGTCGTTTTGCCATCGACTTTGTCGGCGGCGATTTGAAGGCGGCCGCGCCGCGCGGTATTGAACCGGTGATCACCCTCTCCAGCGGGGAAGCGAAGCAGATTGAGATCCTCTACGTCGAGCCGTTCGATGGCTACCGGATCCTTTTCGACTGGTATCCGACCACCGACTCAACCGACCCGGTGGAGATGCGTCTGTTCCTGCGCTGTCAGGGAGAAGCCATCAGCGAAACCTGGCTCTATCAGTATTTCCCGCCGGCAGCAGATAAACGCAACTACGTTGACGACCGGATCATGAAATAACCCTGAGTCACCCGACGCCCGCAGGCAGTCCCTGCGGGCCAGAAGAGAGCGCTATGACCGCAGATATCCCAGCAGTACCTGAGTCGATCCCGGTAACCGACGCGCTGACGCTAATCGCCATTGATGAGCGCTACGTTAGCTACCTGCACCAGCTGGTGGTCAAAAACCAGCGCTGGCTACAGCAGTCGCTCAGTTGGCCCGCCGAGGTGCGCAGCGAAGACGAGACCCGCCGCCATGTGCAGGGCAACGTGATGCTGCATCAGCGGGATTACGCCAAAATGTTTTTGCTGTTTCTCGATAAGCAGCTAGTCGGCGTCCTGTCGTTCAATCAGATCGAGCCGCAGAATAAAACGGCCTATATTGGCTACTGGATCGATGAAGAGCACCAGGGGCAAGGGCTGCTTTCCCGTTCATTACAGGCCTTTATCCGCCACTATGCCGCCAGCGGGCTGGTGCGCCGGTTTGTGATCAAATGCCGGGTGGCGAACACCCGCAGCAACCAGGTAGCGTTGCGCAACGGGTTTGTTCTGGAAGGCTGTCTCCGACAAGCCGAGTATCTGAAAGGTAGCTATGACGATCAGAATATCTACGCCCGCATTATTGACCGCGATGAGGCATTAAAGCGCGCCTAACAGCGGCGTGCGGGTGATGTGCTGCTGGCCGTCAAGCGTTTTCGGGCCGCGCAGATGAATGGCCTCTCCCTCCTGTGCGGCAATCTGCACCTCGTCATTGATGGAGACCTGGTGCTCTAAGATCACATCGCCGATGATGACTGTCCGCCCCTGGATCAGCACATCGTCGTCGAGCAGAATCGGACCACCTCGCAGCTGCGCCTCGCCGCCGACCATCGCCCGATGCTTCAGCAGGCAGTTGCCTTCAATCACCGCATTCTCTGCCACCTGCGAACTGTAGCGCACGGTGGGAATGGCATCCTCTCCACGACCGGCGATCAGACGCGCGTGCCCGTATACCCGGGCGTTATCGCATACCCAGACGTCGTTTTCTTCGTTCCCTTCAAGTCTTGCCTGGTCAAACACTTCCGCCCGATGTTCGACAAACGCATGCTCAACGAAGGCATCGCCGTAGATTTGCGCCTGGTGGAGAATGCGCGAGGCGCTGACGGTGGCTCGCTGATAGATCTGCAGGACTTTGTCGCGATCGGCGGTTAACCCGCGCGCGGCAATCACCTGGCAGTGGGGGAGAAGACGCGCCTCGTCGGCAAGGCGACAATAACCGCGCACCTGGCTCTGCATAACCGTGACGTTGTCACTGATCTGCGCGTGATGGCTGATCTGCGAGGCGTGAATGCAGGCCCGTCCGCCGATGGTGGCCTCATGGCTGACCACGCAGAACCCGGTTAAGCGGGCGTCGTCACGGATGCGCGCCCCGGCGAAGACCACGCTGTTGACATCGTAGATCCAGCACTCCCCCTGCTGGCTGAGAGCGCATTCCTCATCCACCCAGCCGCCTTCGCTGCCCGCTTTAACGTCAGCGAAATCAATAAGCGCCACTATCTGGCGCAGGGTGACGCTTTGTTTGCCATGCTCTTCCTCATAACAATACTGCCGGGTCTGTTCGCTGAGACGGTATTTACGCATGGCCGATCCTTATTACTTATGGTTAACATAAACATAGCAAAGATCGCCATAGCGCGCGGGATAAGGTTCCTTTAGAATGCAACTTCAAATTAAATTGATATCATCAATAAAATGAATAAAACGCAAACGCCGCGGCAGGTGCTAAACCTGCCGGCGGGTTATTTTGGCATGGTGCTCGGCACCATCGGAATGGGCTTCGCCTGGCGTTACGCCAGCACCCTCTGGCCGGTCAGCCGCAGCATTGGTGATGGGCTGGTGACGCTGGCGATGGCGATGTGGGTCCTGCTCAGCATGGCGTTTATCAGCCGGGCGATCCGCTTTCCGGCGAGCGTGCTGCGGGAGATGCGTCATCCGGTGAGCAGCAGCTTCGTCAGCCTGTTTCCGGCCACCACGCTGTTGGTGGCGATTGGTTTGGCTCCCTGGTGCCGGCCGCTGGCGATCGGGCTGTTTGTGCCGGGCGTGGCGCTGCAGCTCGCCTATGCCGCCTGGCAAAGCGGTGGGCTATGGCGGGGGAACCATCCTCGCGAGGCCACCACGCCGGGGTTGTATCTGCCGACAGTAGCCAATAATTTTATCAGCGCGATGGCCTGCGGCGCGCTGGGATTTTCCGATGCCGGACTGGTGTTCCTCGGCGCCGGGGTCTTCTCCTGGCTGAGCCTCGAGCCGGCGATCCTCCAGCGTCTGCGCAGCGCAGGCGAGCTGCCGACGCCGCTGCGCACCTCGCTGGGGATCCAACTGGCGCCTGCGCTGGTGGCCTGCAGCGCCTGGCTCAGCGTCAACGGCGGGGAGGCCGATACCTTCGCTAAGCTGCTGTTTGGTTACGGCCTGCTGCAGCTACTGTTTATGCTCCGTCTGATGCCCTGGTATCTTCGTCAGCCGTTCAATGCTTCTTTCTGGAGCTTCTCGTTCGGCATTTCCGCGCTGGCCACCACCGGTCTGCATCTCGGCCAGGCCAGGGGAGACGGCTTTTTTCATCATCTGGCGATGCCGCTATTTATTTTTAGCAATCTGGTTGTCGGCCTGCTGCTGCTGCGTACAGCGTTGCTGTTGGTCAGCGGGAAACTGTTGCTCCAGGTCGACCGGGAAACACTCCTGAATAAGAAGGAAGGATCATGACAAAGCGTGACGCGGATTATTTTAGTCAAAAATACAGCCTGACCCGCACCCATTCCGAGGTGCTGCATGCCGCGACGATTGTGCCGCCGGGGCGGGCGCTGGATCTGGGCTGCGGCAACGGGCGTAACAGCCTTTATCTGGCGGCGAACGGCTTCGCGGTTACGGCGTGGGATAAAAATCCGATGAGCGTCAACAATCTGGAAAGTATTCGCGCCGCCGAGCGACTGGATAATCTGCAAACGGCGGTGAAAGACCTCAACAGCCTGAGCTTTGACGGCGAGTATGACCTGATCCTCTCCACCGTAGTGATGATGTTCCTCGAGCCTGACACCATCCCGGGCCTGATCGCCAATATGCAGCGCTGCACCGCCGCCGGCGGCTATAACCTGATTGTGGCGGCGATGGATACCGAAGACTATCCCTGCACCGTCGGCTTCCCGTTTGCCTTTAAAGCTGATGAGCTTCGTGATTATTACCAGGGCTGGGAGCTGCTGAAATACAATGAGGACGTCGGCGAGCTGCATCGCACCGACGCCAACGGCAATCGCATCAAATTGCGCTTCGCCACCCTGTTGGCGCGCAAGCCTGCCTGATTCGCCGCGGCGTGGGAAGCTGAGCATGGCCCGCGCCGCATTCCCCGCCAGAGCCTGGGCAAGACAGAGACCCGTTGCGGCGAAAATGAGCCTGGAAAACCGCGCGATACCCCTTTTAAGTGATTATTTATTAACGTAATGTTCAGGCCATCAATATTTATAAATCTTCCTTGACGAAGCCCTTTTTTTGTCACAAAACTAGTGGGTCCTATTTGCTATAACGTCTGCCGAAAAAAAAACTGCATTTACAGGGATCTCTCTATGCGTACTCGCGTTTTACTGAAAGTCGCCGCTCTGGCGGGAATATTGGCGTTGACCGGCTGTGCGGCGAAAGTGGCGCAACCGGATCAGTATTCGGGCTTCTTAAAAGATTATTCCAGTTTGAAAGAAACGACCTCTGCCTCCGGCAAGCCGGAGCTGCGCTGGATCGATCCGAACTTCAATCCGGCCAACTATGACAATATCGTTTATCACCCGGTGACCTACTATCCGGTACCGAAGCCGACCACCCAGGTAGGGGAGAAGGCGCTGCAGGATATTCTTAACTACACCAACAAAGAGCTGAAACAGGCTATTTCCGAGCGTAAACCGCTGGCCACTACCGCCGGCAAGCGCAGCCTCATCTTCCGCGGGGCGATCACCGGGGTGGACTCCAGCAAAGAGGGGCTGCAGTTCTATGAAGTGATCCCGGTTGCTATGATTGTCGCCGGCACCCAGGCCGCCACCGGCCATCGTACCATGGACACCAATCTGTACTTTGAGGCGGAGGTCATTGACGCCAGCACCAATAAGCCGGTCATCAAGGTCGTACGTAAAGGGGAAGGCAAAACCCTGGCGAATGAGAATACACCGCTGACCGTCGATACCCTGAAGCAGGTTATCGATGATATGGCGGTCGACGCCGTTAAATTCGATCCCTCTCAGCGTTAATCGTGCCAGCGCCGTCTGACGACGGCGCTGTTTTTCTTCAGCCTCCTCAGGCCAGCCTTCGGCGCAGCAATAGCTGTTCCGGTTTGGCAAACATCACCATGTTACCCAGCAGGATCAGCGCCAGCCCGATCACGGCGCTGCTGTGCCAGACATACCCTTCATAGACGGTGGAAATGGATAAGGCGACCAGCGGAAACAGCAGCGTACTGTAGGCGGCTTTGCTGGCGCCGATGCGCCCCACGAGAGTGAAATAGGCGCCAAAGGCGATGACCGAGCCGAACAGCGCCAGGTAAAGCAGGGCGCCCAGATAGCTGACGGTCCATTCTGGCATAAAATTATCGCCGCGCAGCAGAGCGATCGCCCCCATCACCAGCGTGCCGTAGAGCATCGCCCAGCTGTTGGTGGTCAGCGTTTCCAGCCCGCGGCGCTGGTGGCGAATACTGAACATATTGCCGAGCGAAAAACCGTAGGTACCCAGGGCGCTCAGCCCGATCCCCCACAGCAGCGAGGCGTTCAGTCCGTTGGCCAGCAGGTCGTCCCAGAACAGGATGACGATACCGGCGAGACCCAGCGCGGCGGCGGCCCAGAAGCGGCCCGGCGGCTGCTGGCGGAAAAAGAGAAAGCTGTTGATGGCGTTAAACAGTACCGCCATCGAAAAGATCACCGATTCCAGACCGGTATTGATCCAGGCGGCGGCGGTATAAAAACACCAGAAATTAAAGCAGAAGACGCAGCAGCCCTGCAGCAGGCAGCAGAGATGATCTTTCGCGCCCAGCGGCCGCAGGCGTCGTGTGACGAGCAGAATCGCCAGCATCGTGACGCTGGCTACGGCGAAACGCCAGGAAATCGATACCGGCGCGGCCACCGGTCCCTGTTGTAAAAAAATCGCGATCCACGTTGTACCCCAGATCACGACAACGAGTGCATAGAGTAATGCGTTCACCCTGGTTCTCCTCTACCTGTTGATGGGAGGAGTATGCCGGCTGCCGCCTGCTGCGGCTTTCACCGGTTTGTTGTCGGCTTGCAAATTCTTGCGCTTATTTGCCATCCGCTGGCGGTGAGGACTGGAAACCGCGCCGTAGTCTCCCTAGACTAGGGCTTTTACAGACAATGTGTGAAGACGATGGGTTACGGGACATTTGAAACATTACGGCGACAGAACGCGGTGCTGAAGGGAACCGTGGAGCTGAATTCCGGTATTCAACTGGCCGCCTGGTATAACAATTGCGATACCGTGACGGTGCGCAGCGACCATCATACTTTAAGTCTGTACGTGGCTGATGGCTACGAAAGCTATCAAAAGACGCCGCACGGCTGGAAAAATGGCGGCGCCCCGGATCGTTTTTGTCTGATGCCGAAAGGCGATGAAAGCGTATGGGATATCCGCGGCGATCTGTCGTTTGTGCATCTTTACTGTACCGATGCGCACCTGCGTCGCGTCGGCGAGGAGGTGTGGGACCGCAGCCCGGCGAACTTCACCCTGCAGGAAAAGACCTTCGCCAGCGATGATAAAATCACCGCAGTGTATCGTCAGTTTTTGCTGGCTAACGACTGGCGGCAGCCGGCGAACCAGCTGACCCTCAGCGCTGCCAGCAGCTTACTGCTTACCCATCTGATCCAGCACTATTCCACCGTGCAGTGGCGTTTGCCGACGGTCACCGGCGGGCTGGCGCCAGGCGTAAAGCGTCACGTACTGGCCTGGATCGATGCTCATCTCGATCAGCCCTTGACCCTGGCCGACCTGGCGCAGCAGGCGGGTCTGAGTGAGTTTCATTTTGCTCGTATGTTTCGTCAGTCGCTAAATATGGCTCCGCATCAGTACGTCATGCAGCAGCGAATGGCGAAGGCGCAAAACCTGATCTGCCATAGCGCGCTGCCGTTAACCGAGATAGCGCTGGCCTGTGGTTTTAGCTCCCCCAGCCATTTCAGCCATCGGGTCAAAGCCGCCACCGGGCTGACGCCCTCCCAGCTACGGGCGGCGCAGCGCGGATAGCACGCCGTAACTCACCCCGCCGAGCACCACGCCCCAGAAGGCGGAGCCAATTCCCGCCAGCGTCACCCCGCTGGCGGTGACCAGGAAGGTTAGCACCGCCGCATCGCGTTCACTGGCCTGATGCACTGCCTGAAAAAGACTCCCGCCGATGGTGCCGAGCAGCGCCAGACCCGCCAGCATCTGGATCCACGCCGGCGGCAGGGCCGACATCAGGGCGGTGATTGACCCGCCGAACAGACCGGCCAGCAGATAAAAACCGCCCGCAGCTATGGCCGCCAGCCAGCGCTGGTTCGGATCCGGGTGCGCCTCCGGGCTCTGGCAAATCGCAGCGGTGATCGCCGCGATGCAGATGGAATAAACCCCAAACGGCGCCAGCAGTAGTGCCAACCCACCGCAAACGACGATCAGTGCGGAGACCGGTACGGTATAGCCTGATGCCTGCAGGGTGGCGAACCCCGGAGCGTTCTGCGAGGCCATGGTGACGAGGAAGAACGGCAGACCGACGCTGAGCAAAAGCGCCGGAGTAAACTGCGGGGCGACCCATTCCGGCATCACAAATGCCAGCGGCACGGCGGCGCTAGCCACATCCCCGGACGCCGCCGCAATCAGCGCTCCAATCACCAGCGCGGCCACCACGGCGAAGCGGGGCCACAGCGCTTTACACAGCAGCCAGGCGGCGAGCATCCCGCCGCACAGCGGCAGATGATCCTGTAAGCCGGCGAAGGCCTGCAAACCAAACCGTAGCAGGATCCCAGCCAGCATCGCGGCGGCCAGCGAATGGGGAATGATCTTCATCAGCCGGGCAAACAGGCCGGTGGCGCCGCAGATAACGATTAGCGCGTTGGCGAAAATAAAGATCCCCACGGCCTCGGCGAGGGTCACCCCCTGCAGGCCGCTAACTAACAGCGCAGCGCCCGGCGTTGACCAGGCGGTGAGCACAGGAACTTTCCGCCAGGCGCTCAGCGCGAGAGTACTGATGCCCATGGCGAGGCCAAGAGCCGTCATCCAGCCGGCGATCTGCCCGGGGGTAGCGCCGGCCGCGGCGGCGGCCTGCCAGATGATGGCGGCGGAGCTGGCGTACCCCACCAACACGGCGACGAAGCCAGCGAACAGAGTGGGAAGCGGAAGACTAAACGAGCGCATCGATGATTCCCATGTGCGTTATAACATCCATTCACTGTATCATTGTGCGTTATAACGCACAAGCGGTGGTTCGCGCAGCTACCCTGGGAGAAAAACTCGCCGCCAGTGGCGTACGATGCCGTTAAACGTCCTGAAAAAATCAGACAAATGGCGGTATACTTTGCGCAGTAAAAACGGGAGGAAGGATGAATATTGCGCAACATCTGGCGGCAACGCTTAAAACCCTGCGCCAGCAGCTAGGCTGGAGCCTGTCGCGACTGGCGGAAGAGACCGGGGTGTCGAAAGCCATGCTCGGGCAGATTGAGCGGAATGAATCAAGTCCTACGGTGGCGACGCTGTGGAAGATTGCCACCGGGCTGAACGTACCGTTTTCGGCGTTCATCGTCCCGGACGCCAGCGCCGCGCCCTCCGCGTTTGATCCGCAGCAGCAGGCGATGGTGGTGACGCCAGTATTCCCGTGGGATCCCGAGCTGCGCTTTGACCATTTTTCGATAACCCTTGCCCCCGGCGCGCTGAGCGAATCAACGCCGCATGAGAAAGGGGTGATTGAGCATGTGGTAGTGATAAGTGGTACGCTGGATTTGTGCTTACAAGGGGAGTGGCACTCGCTGCAAGCGGGTGAGGGTAGGCGTTTCGCCGGCGACGCGACGCATGCGTATCGTAACCGCGGCGCCCAGGCGGCCCATTTCCATTCTCTTATCCATTATCCAAAAGAAAAAACCGCGAGCGAACCCGCGGCCAGACAAGATGACTGATGATAACCACTCACAACGTGACGAGGAAAATCCGGAATACGTGATGACAGTACTCTTCGCCGTCATTTGAGGGAAATATCTTTTCCGTCAATACTTTGTTGAAAAGTGAAAATTCGTCGTCGCGCGACGGCGGAAAAGGTTTTCGTCTGCGCCCGGTTCTGACTACAATAGCCGCCATTTCGACCCCCTTATACTGGATAACAACACGCGTATGCGCCTGCACAATCATCGTCTTGAACTTCTTAGTCCTGCCCGCGACGCCGGTATCGCTCGCGAAGCGATCCTTCACGGCGCCGATGCCGTTTACATCGGTGGACCTGGCTTTGGCGCCCGCCACAACGCCAGCAACAGTCTGAGCGATATCGCCGGGCTGGTGCCTTTCGCTCATCGCTTTGGCGCAAAGGTATTTGTGACGCTGAACACCATTCTGCATGACGATGAACTGGAGCCGGCGCAGCGGCTGATTACCGATCTCTACGACGCAGGCGTCGATGCGCTGATCGTCCAGGATATGGGGATCATGGAGCTGGATCTGCCGCCGATTGAGCTGCACGCCAGCACCCAGTGCGATATTCGCAGTGTGGAAAAAGCGAAGTTTCTCTCCGACGCCGGCTTCAGTCAGATCGTGCTGGCGCGCGAACTGAACCTCAGTCAAATCAAAGCCATTTACGACCACACTGACGCCACTATCGAATTCTTTATCCATGGCGCGCTGTGCGTGGCCTATTCCGGGCAGTGTTACATTTCGCACGCCCAGACCGGACGCAGCGCCAACCGCGGCGACTGCTCGCAGGCTTGCCGCTTGCCGTATACCCTGAAGGACGATCAGGGGCGGGTGGTGGCCTATGAGAAACATCTCCTGTCGATGAAGGATAACGATCAGACCGCCAACCTGGCGGCGCTGATCGACGCTGGCGTACGCTCCTTCAAAATTGAAGGCCGTTACAAAGACATGAGTTATGTGAAAAACATCACTGCGCACTACCGTCAAATGCTGGATGCCATTATCGAAGATCGCGGCGACCTGGCGCGCGCCTCGGCTGGACGCACCGAGCATTTCTTTATCCCGTCCACGGATAAAACCTTCCACCGGGGCAGCACTGACTACTTTGTTAATGCCCGCAAAGGCGATATCGGCGCCTTTGATTCGCCGAAATTTATCGGCCTGCCGGTGGGTGAAGTTCTGAAGGTAGGCAAAGACCACCTCGACGTTGAAGTCAGTGAACCGTTAACCAACGGCGATGGTCTCAACGTGATGATTAAGCGCGAAGTGGTGGGCTTCCGTGCTAATACCGTGGAAAAAACCGGCGAAAACCGTTATCGGGTATGGCCGAACGAGATGCCAGCGGATCTGCATAAAGTGCGCCCCCATCAGCCGCTCAACCGCAACCTCGATCATAACTGGCAACAGGCGCTGCTAAAGACCTCCAGCGAACGCCGCATCGCGGTAGATGTGACGTTGAGCGGCTGGCAGGAGCAGCTGGTTCTCACCATGACCTGTGAAGATGGCGTCAGCGTGACCCACACCCTTGACGGGGAGTTCGCCGAAGCTAACCAGGCGGAGAAAGCGTTGGCCAACCTGCGTGACGGTGTCACAAAACTGGGGCAAACCATCTACTATGCGCGCGAAGTGCAGGTTAATCTGCCGCCGCTGTTTGTGCCCAACAGCCTGCTCAACCAGCTGCGTCGGGAAACTGCGGAGATGCTGGATGAAGCACGCCTCAACGCCTGGCAGCGCGGCACCCGCAAGCCGGTCTCTGTACCGCCGCCGGTCTACCCGGAGACCCATCTCTCCTTCCTCGCCAACGTCTATAACCACAAGGCGCGGGCGTTCTACCAGCGCTATGGCGTACAGCTGATCGACGCCGCCTATGAAGCGCACGAAGAGAAGGGCGATGTGCCGGTGATGATCACTAAGCATTGTCTGCGGTTCGCCTTCAACCTCTGCCCGAAGCAGGCGAAAGGCTCCATTAAGAGCTGGAAAGCCACGCCGATGCAGCTGATCCATGGCGATGAGGTCCTGACCCTGAAGTTTGACTGCCGTCCGTGCGAAATGCACGTGGTCGGCAAGATCAAAAACCATATCCTCAAAATGCCGCACCCGGGCAGCATTGTGGCCTCCGTCAGCCCGGACGATCTGATGAAGACGCTGCCGAAGCGCAAAGGGGCCTGATTCGAGTCGATGCTATTGGCAGGATGCCCGCGGTTTACGGTCGTCCTGCCAGCGGTGATGTTCGCGCAGGTCTGCGGCGGCCTCCTCGTGCTGGCTGCGAAGCTCATCGCTATCCGCTTCGTGCAGCAGCTGCTGTTCGAGACTTTGCACCGGAAAGTACTCGTGTCCCTGACGATGGGCCAACAGATGCCCGGAAAATAATGCGCACAGCAACAGCAGGGCGCTTATGCTTCTCTTTAACATACCTTTTCTCGACGGAACAATGGCGTGGACATACTATGTCAGGCGCAATGCAGGCTTTTTTTCGGGCATCTCAAAGAACGGCAAGAGTTTGTCAACGATGGCTGACGAAGGATGAAAAAAGGCCTGACGCGGAAGCCAGGCCAGAGTGTTACGCTTTCGGCGGCAGCGGTTTCCCGCTGTGCTCGCTCCCTTTTGGCGGCTGCTTGCCGTTGTGCTGCGGCTGTTTACCGTCGTGCTGCGGCTGTTTACCGTCGTGCTGCGGCTGTTTGCCGTTGTGCTGCGGCTGTTTACCGTCTCGTTGTGGCTGTTTGCTGTTGTATTGCGCTTGCTTACCTTCGTGTTGGACGTTTTTCACCGGCGGTTTACCCTGATGCTGCGCGCCTTTTTCCGGCGGCGGCGGCGGGTTGTCGGCAGCGAAAGCCCATGACGACATTCCCAGCGTCATTACGGCGTACAGTAAAGCTAACTTCTTCATAGCAATATCCTTTCTTCAGATGTATCGCCGTATTTCATCAGGCAAAAGTGAAGATAAGATGGAGAAGTCCCTTTTCGGACCTCTCTGCATCCGCCCTCAGACTTTTAGCCCTGCGGCGGTCATCAGCAGGCGAAACAGCAGGCTTATGGCGGCCAGCGTCAGTACGCTACCTCCCCAGAGCGCGATCAGCCACAGCAGACGTTTAGGCCAGGCAGTACGCATCAGTGATATCCCTCCCCAGGCTGAACTTTGCCGCGGAACACGTAATAGCTCCAGCAGGTGTAGCCAAGAATGACCGGAATAATCAGCAGGGCGCCCACCAGCATAAAGCCCTGGCTTTGCGGGGGAGCGGCAGCCTGCCACAACGTGATGGCCGGCGGGATAATATGCGGCCAGATGCTGATCCCTAGTCCGCTGAAGCCGAGAAAGACCAGGCCCAGCGTCAGCGTGAAGGGCGAAACATGGCGGTCGCGCTGATGCAGCGTGCGCCACAGCCAGCCGCTAACGAGGATCACCAGCAGCGGCACCGGCAGCAGGAAATAGAGATTCGGCAGGCTGAACCAGCGGGCAGCAATCGCCGGGTGCGCCAGCGGAGTCCACAGGCTGATGACGGCAAACACCGCCAGCAGGGCACCCAGCAACTGCCGCGATACGCTGCGCATTCTCTGCTGCAGCGCGCCTTCACTTTTCATCACCAGCCAGGTGGCGCCGAGCAGCGCATAGGCCACGCATAGTCCGAATCCGCAGAACAGGCTGAACGGGGTCAGCCAGTCAAACATGCCGCCGCTGAAGGCGCGACCGCTGACGGTGAAACCGTTGATCACCGCCCCGACCACCACGCCCTGGCTGAAGGTTGCCAGCAGGGAGCCGCCAAAAAAGGCGCGATCCCAGAATGGCCGGTGCGACGGCGTAGCCTGGAAGCGAAACTCAAAGGCGACGCCGCGAAAAATCAGGCCGATCAGCATCAGGGTCAGGGGGATCGACAGGGCGTCGATGATCACCGCGTAGGCGAGGGGAAAGGCGCCAAACAGGCCGGCGCCGCCGAGCACCAGCCAGGTTTCATTGCCATCCCATACCGGCGCGACGCTGTTGACCATTACGTCGCGATCCCCGCCGCCCCGCACCGTGCTGAACAGCAGGCCGATGCCCAGATCAAAGCCATCCATGACGATGTACATCAGCGTGGCAAAGACGATAATCACGAACCAGATCACCGATAATTCGATACCCATTAGTGGGACTCCTTCTGCAGATAACCTTCAGTGGCGGCGGACAGCGGGCGGGCGGGCGTACCGGTTGTCGCCGGGAGCATCTCCTGCGGCCCTTTGCGGATCAGGCGCAGCATATAGCTGTAGCCGACGCCGAAGACGGCGCTGTACACTACGATAAAGGTCAATAAACTGACCGACATATGCAGATCGCCATGAGCGGAAACGGCATCGGCGGTGCGCTGAACGCCATACACGACCCAGGGTTGGCGGCCCACCTCGGTGGTCACCCAGCCGGCGAGAATAGCGATCAGTCCGGATGGCCCCATCCACAGGGCAAAACGCAGAAACGGCCGCGAGTGGTATAGCCGGTCACCGCGACGCAGCCACAGGGCCAGCACGCCCAGCAGCAGCATCAACATGCCCAGCCCGGCCATCAGGCGAAATGACCAGAACACCACAGTAGAATTTGGGCGCTCCTCAGGAGCGAACTCTTTCAACGCCGGCACCTGTTTATCAAGACTGTGGGTGAGGATCAGACTGCCCAGGGCCGGGATCTCAAGCCCGTAGCGGGTGCGCTGCTGGTCCATATCGGGCCAGCCAAACAGCAGCAACGGCGTTGGCTCACCCGGCGGATTTTCCCAGTGCCCCTCAATGGCGGCGATTTTCGCCGGCTGGTGCTTCAGGGTATTCAGACCATGCATATCGCCGATCAGCGCCTGGACGGGGGCGACCAGCAGCGTCATCCATAGCGCCATCGAGAACATCTTACGGATCGCCGGCGACTGATTGCCGCGCAGCAGATGCCAGGCCGCCGAGGCGCCGACAAACAGCGCGCTACTGAGAAATGCCGCTACTGTCATATGCAATAATCGGTAGGGGAACGACGGATTAAAGATCACCGCCAGCCAGTCGACGGGCACGACCTGGCCATCAACGATCTCAAACCCCTGCGGGGTCTGCATCCAGCTGTTAGAGGAGAGGATCCAGAAGGTGGAGATGATAGTACCCAGCGCCACCATGCAGGTGGCGAAAAAGTGCAGCCCCGGCCCCACGCGGTTCCAGCCGAAAAGCATCACCCCGAGGAAGCCCGCTTCCAGAAAAAATGCCGTCAGGACTTCATAGGTCAGCAGAGGGCCGGTTATGCTGCCTGCAAACTGTGAGAAACCGCTCCAGTTGGTGCCGAACTGGTAGGCCATCACCAGCCCGGAAACGACCCCCATACCGAAGTTGACGGCGAAAATCTTCGACCAGAAATGGTATAGCGAGCGCCAGACGGGATATTTTGTTTTTAGCCATAAGCCTTCGAGCACCGCCAGATAGCTGGCCAGCCCAATAGTAATGGCGGGGAAGATAATATGAAATGAGACCGTAAAAGCGAATTGAACTCGCGCCAGATGGAATGCATCAAGACCGAACATGCAGGACTCCACAACAAAATTGATTCAGCGCAATTTTAGGTGGGGTGACGACTGAGGGGCAGAGGCAGTCACGCCATTTTTTATCATAACAGTTGGCCGCTGTTATGATTTTTCAGCTGTTGCCAGGGCGAGAAAATATCCTTGCGCAACCTTGATTAATCCCTGCGGAAGGTGATTAGGCGTCTATTCCGCTGTCTGTCATATTATTGCTAACGGCTGGCTACGCGGCCCTGCCGCCGGTATGGCGTAGTCGCCCGGTCGGCATAATATATCCTTACCACCCGCCGTAGCGCATATTTTGGCTTACGAAATCCGCCACGGATTTTTACTCTGATTTATTGTCACTCATTAGTATGAGAATAAGTAAAAACGCTGAGCCGGTTAATCGTAAATTAAATAATAATAAATTGTCGGCTCCGCGGCTAATTTGTACTGTATGAGCTCGGGAATAAATAAAAGGGAATGCCAATGTCTGAAAAAGGATTACAGAGTCTGTGCATTACGCTTGGCGTAATGATTATCTTCTGGTTTGTTTTAATCTCGCTATTCTGGGTGGTGATATTTTAAACCCATCCCGTGCTATCACGGCGACGCGGTCGCCGCTGCAGATATAACAGTTACAGGAAACTATGATTTTTTTATAACTGATATATGATAATGGGACGTTATCGTACGGGGACGGCCGCAATGAAAAAGTATCAACAGTTGGCGCAGCAACTGACCGAGCAGATCGCCCTTGGCGTCTGGTTGCCTGGCGATCGGCTGCCGTCGCTGCGCGAGCAGGTGATCAGCAGCGGCATGAGCTTTATGACCGTCAGCCATGCCTATCAGCTGCTGGAAAGCCAGGGGCGCATCGTCGCCCGTCCGCAGTCGGGTTATTATGTTGCCCCCCAGCCGGTGAAGCTCCGCCAGCCGGCGCCGCCTGCCCAGGTCACTCGCGATGAAGCCGTCGATATCAATACCTATATCTTTGAGGTGCTCCAGGCCAGCCGCCAGGCGTCGATGCTGCCCTTTGCCTCGGCCTTTCCGGACCCGCGTCTCTTCCCGCTGCAGCAGCTCAACCGCTCGCTGGCGCAGGTGAGTAAAACCGCCACCGCCATGAGCGTCATTGAGAATCTGCCGCCGGGCAATGCAGAACTTCGGCATGCCATTGCCCGTCGCTATGCCCTGCAGGGGATGAACGTCTCGCCGGACGAGATCGTCATCACCGCCGGGGCGCTGGAGGCGCTTAACCTCAGCCTGCAGGCGGTGACCGAGCCGGGAGACTGGGTGGTGGTGGAAAACCCCTGCTTCTACGGCGCCCTGCAGGCGCTGGAGAGGCTGCGTTTGAAAGCATTGTCGGTGGCCACTGACGTCAGGGAAGGCATTGATCTGACGGCGCTGGAGGCGGCCCTGCAAAACTATCCGGTGAAGGCCTGCTGGCTGATGACCAACGGCCAGAATCCGCTCGGCTTCACCCTCAGCGCTGAAAAAAAAGCGGCGCTGGTGGCGCTGCTGGCGCGCTATAACGTGATGTTGATCGAAGATGATGTCTACAGCGAGCTCTATTTTGGCCGCGAAAAGCCGTTACCGGCGAAGTTCTGGGATCGCCAGGAGATGACGCTGCACTGCAGCTCGTTCTCAAAATGTCTGGTACCCGGCTTTCGTATCGGCTGGGTGGCGGCCGGCAAACAGGCGCGGCGGATCCAGCAGCTCCAGCTGATGAGTACGCTTTCCACCAGTTCGCCGATGCAGTTAGCCCTGGTGGATTACCTGTCCACCAAGCGCTATGACGCCCACCTGCGCCGTCTACGTCGTCAGCTGGCGGAGCGTAAACAGCAGGCCTGGCAGGCGCTGCTGCGCCATCTGCCGCCGGAGGTCATCGTCCACCACAGCGACAGCGGCTACTTTCTGTGGATCGAACTACCGGAAGGGGCCGACGCTAGCGCACTTAGCGCCCGGGCGCTGGCGTCGCACATCAGTATTGCCCCAGGGAAAATGTTCTCCACCTCCGACAGCTGGACCTCGTTTTTCCGTTTTAATACCGCCTGGGGCTGGGGGGAACGCGAAGAGCAGGGGGTGAAGCGCCTGGGGGAGCTTATTCGCGAACAGCTTGCCTGACCCTGTCGTTTATTTTTCTCATCATAAACATTCTGCGAAAATAAGCGAAAGAGGATTTTTATCGAGGCCGGTCATTATTTTACCGGCGCTCACCATAGGAAATATGCATACCCCTCCTCATTCCCTAACTCGTTGTCTATAATCCATAAAGTCCTGCTTGTGTTGGCGATTTTTACGTAATGCGTCCCGGGTCACAACCTGAATAAATTCCCCTGGGGGCGTTAATCCGCTGACTACCCTTATTTCAGGAGATATTTTTACGGCACGGCTGCCGCTAATTCCTTTGTGACAGGAGTAACACCTGATGAGCAAAAAAATTGCCCGTTGCAGCCTTTATGTGCTGGGTATGGCTTGTTTGACCGTTCAGGCGGCAGAGCCGCTCACCTCGCTGGATAAACCGGAAGGGCGGCTCGATATTATTGCCTGGCCGGGATATATCGAACGCGGTCAGACCGACAAACAGTACGACTGGGTGAGTCAGTTCGAAAAGGACACCGGTTGTCAGGTTAATGTCAAAACCGCTGCCACCTCTGACGAGATGGTCAGTCTGATGGCCAAAGGCGGCTACGATCTGGTCACCGCCTCGGGTGATGCTTCGCTGCGCCTGATCATGGGCAAACGCGTGCAGCCGATCAACACGGCGCTGATTGCCGGCTGGGGCTCCCTTGATCCGCGTATTGCGAAGGGGGCGTGGTTTAACGTCGGCGGTAAAGTCTATGGCACGCCGTATCAGTGGGGGCCGAACCTGCTGATGTACAACACCCGCGTATTCCCGACGCCGCCGGACAGCTGGCGCGTGGTTTTCGTCAAGCAGGATCTACCGGATGGTAAAACCAACCAGGGGCGGGTGCAGGCCTATGATGGCCCGATCTATATCGCCGACGCCGCGCTGTTTGTCAAAGCCACCCAGCCGCAGCTGGGGATCGAAGACCCCTATCAACTGACCGAAACCCAGTACAACGCGGTGCTGAAAGTCCTGCGCGACCAGCAACCGCTGATCCATCGCTACTGGCATGACGCCACCGTACAGATGAACGACTTCAAAAACGAAGGGGTAGCCGCCTCCAGTTCGTGGCCCTATCAAGCCAACGGCCTGAAGGCGGAAGGCCAGCCGGTCGCCACCGTGTTCCCGAAGGAGGGGGTAACCGGCTGGGCGGATACCACCATGCTGCACAGCGAGGCGAAGCACCCGGTCTGCGCCTATAAATGGATGAACTGGTCGCTCACGCCGAAGGTGCAGGGCGATGTGGCGGCCTGGTTCGGTTCGCTGCCGGTGGTGCCTGAGGGCTGTAAAGCCAGCGCGCTGCTCGGTGATAAAGGCTGTGAGACCAACGGCTATGAGCATTTTAACCGCATTCACTTCTGGAAAACGCCGGTTGCGGAAGGCGGGAAATACGTGCCCTATAGCCGCTGGACTCAGGACTATATTGCGATAATGGGCGGCCGCTAAGGATCGGAGGCAAACAATGACGTACGCGGTCGAGTTCCAGAATGTATCGCGCCTGTATGGCGATGTGCGGGCGGTGGATGGGGTTAGCATTGGCATACGCGATGGAGAATTTTTCTCGATGCTGGGTCCGTCCGGCTCGGGTAAAACCACCTGCCTGCGGCTGATTGCCGGTTTTGAGCAGCTCTCCGGCGGAACCATCCATATCTTTGGTCAGCCGGCCAGCGAACTGCCGCCCTGGCAGCGGGATGTGAATACCGTGTTCCAGGACTACGCGCTATTTCCCCACATGTCGATCCTTGACAACGTCGCCTACGGCCTGATGGTCAAAGGCATGGCGAAGAAAGCGCGCCATGCCCGCGCCCAGGAGGCGCTGGAGAAGGTGGCCCTTGGCTTTGCTCATCATCGCAAGCCCTCCCAGCTCTCCGGCGGCCAGCGGCAGCGGGTCGCGATTGCCCGGGCGCTGGTGAACCAGCCGCGGGTGCTGCTGCTCGATGAGCCGCTGGGCGCCCTGGATTTGAAACTACGCGAGCAGATGCAGGTGGAGCTGAAAAAGCTGCAGCAGTCGCTGGGGATCACCTTCATCTTCGTGACCCACGACCAGAGCGAAGCGCTGTCGATGTCGGATCGCGTGGCGGTGTTTAACAACGGGCGCATTGAGCAGGTGGATGCCCCGCAGGATCTCTATCTGCACCCCAGGACCGCATTTGTGGCCGGTTTTGTCGGCACCGCCAACGTTTTTGCAGCCGAGGCGGCCCGACGATTGTGCGGGATGGCGGGCAGCTGGTCGCTGCGTCCGGAGCATGTTCGCCTGCAGGGCGGCGGCGAGGTGCAGGTGCAGGGTGTGGTGCAGGCGGTGCAGTATCAGGGGGCGGCGACGCGGATCGAGCTCCGCCTCGCGGATGGCGACAAACTGCTGGTCAGCCAGGCCAACATCGATGGCGCGGCGGCGGCCAGCGTTCCGCGAACCGGGCAAATAGTACAGGCGTCATGGTCGCGCTCGGCGATGACCCCGCTGGAAAGCGGAGGCTGAGATGACCATGGCAATAATTCCTGCGCAGACCGGGCGCATATCGGGGATCTTCTGGCGCCGACCGGCGCTGGGCCTGTTTTTACTGCTGCTCGGGCCGCTTATGTGGTTTGGCATCGTCTATCTGGGATCGCTGCTGACCCTGCTGTGGCAGAGCATTTATACCTTTGACGACTTCACCATGTCGGTGACCAGCGACTTCACGCTGGCTAACCTGCGGGCGCTGTTCAACCCTGCCAACTACGACATTATTGTGCGGACCCTGGTGATGGCGCTGTGCGTCACGCTGGCCAGCGCGCTGCTGGCGCTGCCGATGGCCTGGTATATGGCGCGCTATACCAGCGGCAAAATGAAGGCCTTCTTTTATATCGCGGTCATGCTGCCAATGTGGGCCAGCTATATCGTCAAAGCCTATGCGTGGGTGCTGCTGCTGGCGAAAGATGGCGTGGCGCAGTGGTTCCTCGGTCATCTTGGACTGGAGGGGGCGCTGAACGCGCTGTTGAGCGTCCCGGCGGTCGGCGGCAATACCTTGTCCACCTCCGGCCTTGGACGCTTTCTGGTGTTCGTCTACATCTGGCTGCCGTTTATGATCCTGCCGGTGCAGGCGGCGCTGGAGCGTATTCCGGGATCGTTGCTACAGGCCTCGGCCGATCTCGGCGCGGCCCCGCGGCAGACCTTTCGCTACGTGGTGCTGCCGCTGGCCATTCCCGGCATCGCCGCTGGGTCGATCTTCACCTTTTCGCTGACGCTAGGCGACTTTATCGTGCCGCAGCTGGTGGGCCCGCCGGGATACTTTATCGGCAATATGGTTTACTCGCAGCAGGGGGCGATCGGCAATATGCCGATGGCGGCGGCGTTTACCCTGGTGCCTATCGTCTTGATTGCCCTCTATCTGGCGTTCGTGAAACGTCTGGGAGCCTTCGATGCACTCTGAACGCGCGCCCTGGTATCTGCGACTGGCGACCTGGGGCGGGGTGATATTCCTCCACTTTCCGCTGCTGATTATCGCCATCTATGCTTTTAATACGGAAGATGCAGCCTTTAGCTTTCCGCCGCAGGGGCTGACGCTGCGCTGGTTCAGCGAGGCGGCCGGGCGCAGCGACATTCTGCAGGCAGTGACACTGTCACTTAAGATCGCCGCCCTGTCGACCGCCATTGCCTTAGTGCTTGGCACGCTGGCTGCAGGAGCTCTGTGGCGCAGCGCCTTTTTTGGCAAAAATGCGGTGTCGCTACTGCTGCTGCTGCCTATCGCCCTGCCGGGGATCATTACCGGCCTGGCGCTCCTGACGGCGTTCAAAGCGGTCGGCCTTGAGCCTGGCCTGCTGACGATAGTGGTGGGGCACGCGACCTTCTGCGTGGTGGTGGTGTTTAACAACGTCATCGCCCGCTTCCGCCGGACTTCGTGGAGTATGGTGGAAGCCTCGATGGATTTAGGCGCTACCGGTTGGCAGACCTTTCGTTACGTAGTGCTGCCCAATCTGGGGTCGGCGCTGCTGGCGGGGGGAATGCTGGCATTCGCTCTGTCGTTTGATGAAATTATCGTTACCACTTTTACCGCGGGGCATGAACGCACCTTGCCGCTGTGGTTGCTGAATCAGCTGGGGCGGCCGCGAGATGTGCCCGTCACCAACGTTGTCGCGCTGTTGGTGATGCTGGTAACGACGATACCAATCTTAGGGGCCTGGTGGCTCACCCGCGACGGCGATAACGACGCCGGAAACGGGAAATAAAACCATGAAACAGGATAATGCTATGCAACACAACCTATTGATAAACGGTAAGTTAGTGGCAGGTGAAGGCGAGAAGGTTCCGGTATATAACCCTGCAACCGGCGAAGTGATCCTGGAGATTGCCGAAGCGACAGCGGCCCAGGTCGATGCCGCCGTTGAGGCGGCGGACCGGGCATTCGATGCCTGGAGTCAGACGACGCCGAAGACGCGTGCGGAATGTCTCCTGAAGCTGGCGGACGCCATCTCGGCGCAGGCTGAAACCCTGGCGCAGCTGGAGTCGCTGAACTGCGGCAAGCCGCTGCACTGCGTGATTAATGATGAAATGCCGGCCATCGCCGACGTCTTCCGCTTCTTCGCCGGCGCCGCTCGCTGCCTGCCGGGGATGGCGGCCGGAGAGTATCTCGAAGGGCATACCTCAATGATCCGCCGCGATCCGGTGGGCGTGGTGGCCTCCATCGCGCCGTGGAACTATCCGCTGATGATGGCGGCCTGGAAGCTGGCCCCGGCGCTGGCGGCGGGCAACTGCGTAGTGATAAAACCCTCGGAGATCACCCCGCTGACGGCGCTGAAGCTGGCGGAGCTGGCAAAAGATATCTTCCCGGAGGGGGTTATCAACGTGCTGTTTGGCCGTGGTAAAACGGTGGGCGACCCCTTGACCGCCCACGTTAAAGTGCGAATGGTCTCCCTGACCGGATCGATTGCCACCGGAGCCCATATCATTGGCCATACCGCCTCGTCGATTAAACGCACCCACATGGAGCTGGGCGGTAAGGCGCCAGTGATCGTTTTTGACGATGCGGACATCGATGCGGTGGTGGATGGGGTGCGGACCTTCGGTTTTTACAACGCCGGCCAGGACTGCACGGCCGCCTGCCGGATCTACGCCCAGCAGGGTATCTATGACCAGCTGGTGGAGAAACTTGGGGCGGCGGTGGCCAGCCTGAAAATGGGGGCGCCGGAGGACGCTGCCACCGAACTGGGTCCGCTGAGCTCGCTGGCCCATCTTGAGCGCGTTAGCGCGGCGGTGGAAGCCGCCAGGGCGCTGCCGCACATTAAGGTGGTCACCGGCGGCAGTCGGGCTGACGGCGCGGGCTATTACTTCCAGCCGACGCTGCTCGCCGGCGCCCGGCAGGAAGACGCTATTGTCCAGCGCGAAGTGTTTGGTCCGGTAGTCAGCGTGACGCCTTTCAGCGATGAAGCGCAGGCCCTGAGCTGGGCGAATGACTCTCAGTATGGCCTGGCCTCCTCGGTATGGACGAAAGATGTCGGTCGCGCCCATCGTCTTAGCGCCAGGCTGCAGTACGGCTGCACCTGGGTCAATACCCACTTTATGCTGGTCAGCGAAATGCCGCACGGTGGCCAGAAGCTGTCAGGCTACGGCAAGGACATGTCGATGTATGGCCTTGAGGATTATACCGTGGTCCGCCATGTGATGGTTAAGCATAGCTAAAGGATTAACCATTTAGCGCCAGGCGACTATTGCGCGATGGGTGTGTTAGGCCGCTAATAGTCACAATGGCAAAAATTGTCAAAACTCAACCCAGGGGATATGAGATTATTCTGATGCCCCTTCAAGAGCTAAGCCATCATGAGTGCCGGAGATAAGCGCCGGATGGGGTCCGCCAGTCACCCTGGGCGCACAGCGCCCGGCGGGTGGGGCGGCAACATCGCGGTTCGCGACCGAATTGCGGCCCCTGTCTGTCGGCAGGGGCTTTTTTGTGCTCGCAGAAGAGCGAAGAGATGAGCCGGCCAGTCGCGCCGGGGTAACGAGAATACTGCTTTAATTACTTTCAGCGCTTGGTTTTTTTGCTGGGCAGGCTGGCGCTGCGCCGGTCACGAATGTAGGAAATAAGATTATACACCGCCGCGACCAGCAGGATTAGCGAGATGACCAGCGTGATGATTCCGGACATATCCACCTCGAAATTCACAGCGCGAACTGCGCTAAAGCATTACCAATGGTTATGAATGTAAGTATTATCTGACGCGAAGGCAAATGATATTTGTTGTCATTTAGCGCTATTTCTGGCTCTTATCCGTGATGACGGAGATGAAGAGGTTATGTTACAACGGCTTGCCATCGCCATTTATCTTCTTACGATGACGGCCCGCGCGATATATTGCGCCTGTGGCGAAGGCGGCGATCCTTTTCCCCTTGCCGACGGCGAAATATTTTCCTCATTAGCGAAATTAACTCCCCTGAACAGAAAGTATTTCACGGCTAGAGATAAGCTTTTAATATTTACGGTTATCGCATGATATTTGTTCTGAATATTTTATAGCCCTGAGGCAGAGGCAAATACCGGATGCCGCCCGGTAGCGCGCCCCGGGTTTGACTTTCCGCCGCCGCTCATGCGATCATTTAGGGCATATTAGGTTTTGGCGTTGATGTCGCTGTGAAAATTTTTGCTTTTATTCTGCTGGCTATCGGCGCTGTGGCGCTGAGCTATGGTAATGCCCCGGCGAAACGAATCCAAAGCTGTGAGAAGATGGGCGTAGGGCAGGCCGTCTGCGCCGCCGCCGAATGGGATAGTGAAAAAGTCAATGTACTGCCGCGCTATAACCCCAGTCTTAATAAGGTAATAGCTGCCGCGCAGTTAGCCCCCGCCGCCCGACAGCAAGATAACAACTCTGTTGTTCGCGCGTAAAAAAGCAGCCTCCAGGGCTGCTTTTTTAGGTTTCGTTGCTGAATTAAATGATTAAAACCAGCCAAATCTTACGGACAGCAGGCTGATAAGCGCGAACGCGGCGCAGACATTAATCATAACGACGGTTTTACTGGAGACATCCATAGCGCCACCCTAATGAGTAAGTCCTAAAGGTATAGTACGGCGCCAGCGGTTGCGCTATCAGATTAAGACGAATCAGGCTTTATTCTGAATATTCAGCCCGTTTCTGATTTTGTTATACAGGTATCTCTGAATCACGACGTCATGGCAGATAATCATCCCACCATGGAACGCCCCTCAGGGAAGGAAAAAGTAAGAATGACGTTATATCAAAAAATGTTGGTGTTTTACGCCATTATGGGCGTGATATGCGCCGTGATTAGCTGGTTTTTAACCAAAGAGAGCCGGATGATCCGCCTGCTGGCGGCCCTGCTGATCGGCGCCACCTGGCCGTTCAGCTTCCCGATGGCGCTGCTCGTCTCGCTGTTTTAACCCTCAGGCGCTAGACGGCAGAAAGGGGTAGCACAAAGGATAAGGTTACTGTATAAAAAAACAGTAACCTTATCATGGAGGCATACAGGTGAACGGTTTTTATTCGTCCGTCGCTGGCGCCACGCTGCGCTGGCACGATTTCCCGGGAGATGGCCTTCCGGTGGTGTTTATCCACGGCCTTGGCTGCGCGTCATCCTACGATTATCCCCGCATTGCCAGCGATCCCGCGCTCCGCGAACGGCGCAAAATACTCATCGATCTGCCGGGCTTCGGCTATAGCGATAAACCGCGCGTGTTTAGTTACAACATACATGAGCAGGCTTTAGTTTTGGAGCAGTTCCTCAGCCACCTGCGCCTGCAGCGCTTCGCGCTGTTCGGGCATAGCATGGGAGGGAGCATCGCCATCGAAGCGGCGGGGCTACTGGGCGAGCGGGTGACCACGCTGCTGGTCTCGGAACCCAATCTGTTCGCCGGCGGCGGCGAGTACAGCAGGCGCATTGCGGCGCAGTCAGAGTCAGCCTTTGTCGCTGACGGCTATGCCCGGCTGCTGGCGGAGGAGCGCTCGCCGTGGGCGGGTTGTTTACAAAACAGCGCCCCCTGGGCCGTCTGGCGGGCCGCCAGCAGCCTGATATGCGGCAGCGACACGCCCTGGTTTACCCAGCTATGCCAGCTGCGCTGCCAGAAAATGCTGATCGTCGGAGAGCGGTCGCTCCCTTATGCGGATAGCGACCTCGTTCAGGCACAAGGGATCCCGGTCGGCATCGTGCCCCATGCCGGACACTCGATGGCGTGGGAAAACCCGCAGGGGCTGGCGCAGCTTATCGCCAGCCATAGTTAAGAGGCGCTGGGCCTCAGAAGGGAAGCTCGCGGGGCTGGGTCTGGATCGTTATCCAGCGCAGCTCGGTGAATTCCGCGATCCCGGCCCGGCCGCCAAAGCGGCCATAGCCGGAGGCTTTGCAGCCGCCAAACGGCATTTGCGCCTCATCATGCACCGTTGGGCCATTGATATGGCAAATCCCGGTATGCAGACGTTGCGCTACGTTCCACGCTCTGGCGCTGTCGCGGCTGTAGACCGCAGCGGAAAGACCGTACTCACTGTCGTTGGCCACCGCCAGCGCCTCCTCTTCGCTATGAACGCGAATAATCGCTTTCACCGGACCGAAGGACTCTTCACGCCACAGCCGCATCTCGCGGGTCACGCCGTCCAGCAGGGTCGGGCTCATATGGGTATCGTTGGCTTTACCACCGGTCAGCAGGCGAGCGCCTTTCGCTAACGCATCGTCAATGAGCGCGTTGCAGCGGGCGATGGTGTTCATATCGACAACCGGGCCAGTGAGGGCGGCAGGCAGGGCGGCGGCGCGCCTGGCCAGCAGCGGGATAAACGCCTCCGCTACGGCATTGTCGACAATAATGCGCTCGGTGGACATGCAGATCTGCCCGGCGTTGGCGAAGGCGCCAAAAACAGCGCCCGCTGCCGCTTGCTCAATATCAGCATCGTCCAGCACCAGCAGGGGCGCTTTTCCACCGAGCTCGAGCACCGCTGGTTTCAGATACTGTCCGCAGGTGCGGGCGATAATGCGTCCCACCGGTGTGGAGCCGGTAAAGTTAACGCGCCGCACCGCCGGGTGGGCGATCAGCGATTCCACCAGCGCCGGCGCATCTTCAGGCGCACAGGTAAGATAGTTCACCACGCCCGGCGGGAAGCCCGCCGCGTCAAGGGCGTCGATAATCAGTCCCTGAGTGGCGGGGGAAAGTTCGGCGCCTTTAAGGATCACCGTGTTGCCACAGGCCAGCGGCGTCGCCAGGGCCCGGGTGGCCAGAATCAGCGGCGCGTTCCACGGCGCCATGCCCAGCACCACTCCCGCCCCCTGGCGGACGCCCATCGCCAGGTTACCCGGCACGTTGGACGGAATTATTTGCCCTTCAATCTGGGTGGTCAGCGCCGCCGCTTCACGCAGAATATCTGCCGCCAGATGAACGTTAAATCCGGCCCAGTGCGCGGTCGCGCCGGTCTCCGCCGCCATGGCGGCGATAAATTTCGCCTCCCGCAACAGCATCTGTTCCGCCGCCTCGAGCAGTAAGCGACGTCGTTCCGCCGGCGCAGTATCGCGCCACAGCGGAAAGGCGCAGGCCGCGGCTTCGACGCAGCGTTTGCCGTCGGCGAGGCTGGCGGCAGCGGCCACCGAGGCTGCCTCATCGTGGGCCGGGTGGCGTCGGGTAAAGGTGCGGCGGTCTTCGGCATCGTGCCACTGGCCGTTAATGTACAGATTGCAGGTGATTGTCATGGTGGAAACCTCTTGTTCTGCGGTTCCCCCAGTGTACCGGGCGGCACTGACGGGAAGCGTGAGCCGGGCGGTTATCGCACATTTTTTTGCAGGAATTTTGTGTGGCTCACATCATCCCGAAGCCCTCTGGCGTAAAAAGCAGCGCAACGTCGATTAAACCAGCAAATTCCACGCGTTTTGCATAAGGTGATAGCCATTGATTATTTGCCGCCGTCAGGCGGCTGTGCTGTTATTACTGTTCTTATAATCAATAATCAGGACTTATAACCATGTCTACAGGGAAAACCACGTTGGCGCTGCTGCTGAGCGCACTGCTGCCGGCCGGCGCCGCCTGGGCCGCAGGCAATGACACTCTGGTCTACTGCTCAGAAGCCTCTCCGGAGTCCTTCAATCCGCAGATCGCCAGCTCCGGTCCGTCGTTCGTCGCCAGCTCGCAGGTACTGTATAACCGTCTGGTGAGCTTTGACCCGGTGAAAAATACGCCGATCCCGTCGCTGGCCACCGAGTGGCACGTCTCTGAGGATGGCAAAACCTGGACCTTTACTCTGCGTCAGGGGGTGAAGTTCAACAGCAACAAATTCTTCAAACCGACCCGCGATTTTAACGCCGACGACGTCCTGTTCTCCGTGCTGCGCCAGATGGATCCTCAGCATCCTTATCACAAGGTGTCGCAGGGGAACTATGAATACTTCCACGACGTGGGCCTCGATAAGCTGATTAAATCGGTGAAAAAGGTGGATGATTACCATGTCCAGTTCGAGCTCAACGAGCCGAACGCGGCGTTTCTTGCCGACTGGGGCATGGACTTCGCCTCTATTCTGTCGGCAGAGTATGGTGAGGCGATGCTGAAGAAAGGAACGCCGGAAAACGTTGATAACTGGCCTGTCGGTACCGGGCCGTATGCGCTGCAGCAGTATAAAGTGGATTCGCAAATCCGCTATATTGCCAATCCCCACTACTGGGAAGGCGAGGTACCGACCAAGCACTTAATCTTCTCCATTACGCCGAACGTCGAGACCCGTCTGGCGAAACTGCAGACCAACGAGTGCCAGATTATTCCCGCGCCGTCGCCGGTACAGTTCCCGGTGATTAAGGGCAATAAAGATCTGGCGCTGCATGCGATTGAGGCGCTGAACGTCGGCTATCTGGCGTTTAACACCGAGAAAAAACCGTTTGATAATGTGCTGGTGCGCCAGGCGTTAAACTACGCTACCGACAAGCAGGCGATCGTCAAGGCGGTATTCCTCGATTCCGGCAGCGTGGCGAAATCACCGATCCCGTCGACGATGCTCGGGTATAAGAAAGATCTCCCGGACTATGACTACGATCCGCAGAAAGCCAAAGCGCTGCTCAAGCAGGCGGGTCTGGAGCAAGGCGCGGAAGTGACCCTGTGGTCAATGCCGGTCCAGCGCCCCTACAACCCAAACTCAAAACGCATTGCCGAAATGATCCAAAACGACTGGGCGAAAGTGGGGGTGAAAGCCAAAATTGTCAGCTATGAATGGGGCGAATACCTTGCCGGTATGCGTAAAGGGGAGCACGACAGCGCCCTGTATGGCTGGATGTCGGACAACGGCGATCCGGACAACTTTGCTGGCACATTGCTCAGCTGTGATAATATCCAGACCGGCTCCAACGCCGCCCGCTGGTGTGACAAATCCTATGACGCGCTGGTAAAGAAAGCGCTGTTGGTGAGCGATCCGCAGGCGCGGGCCAAACTCTACGAACAGGCGCAGGAGATCTTTTATCAGCAGGCGCCATGGATCACCCTGGCGACCGGGAAAACCTTCTATGCGACGCGCAGCAACGTCAGCGGCTACACCGTCAGCATGATGGGGAGCGATTTTTCCAAAGCGAAGCTGAATTAAGCGAAAGGAGAACAGGATGGCACATCTGGATGAGGTTATCGTCAAAGTCGATGACGCCCTGGCCGAGGGCGTTATCGCGCATATGAATGAGCTGCTAATCGCCCTGAGTGATGATGCGCAACTCAGTCGTGAGGAACGCTATATCCAACAGCAGCGTCTGCGCACCGCCATCGCCCATCATGGGCGACAGCATCAGGAAGAGCAGGACGCGCGCCGCGAGCAGTTGACCAAAGGCGGCGCGATCCTCTGAAGATGCGCTCAGAACTGGCGTCTGGCCACCAGCCAGGCGCCCACCACCAGCATCACCGCCCCGCATAACGGTCCGATCAGCGCCCGCACCGGCACGCCGTGGGCGCGAACTAAATCCATGATCAACCCGCCCACCAGCTGGCTGGCCACCAGTACCGCAATGGTCGTCGCCGCGCCAACGTTTTGATAACCGCTGATGCTGGCGAAGACGAAAAAGGACCCCAGCAGGCCGGGGATCAGCGTCCACCACTTCACGCTCAGGGCCAGCTCCTGAAAGCCGGCGACGCCCTGGCGCAGCAGTAACATCGTCACGAAGATAACGATCCCGACCAGCGAATTGAGCAGCATAGCGATAAGGATCGTCGACGCCGACTGGGTGATGCGCACCATCAGAGTGTTCTGCACTACCAGGCCAACGCCGGCGGCGATCAGGCAGGCGAGAGTGAGCGACGCGTTCATGCTTTGCCGTCCGGGTCCTGACGCGCATCCAGCTGCAGCTGCATAAAGGTCAGATCCAGCCAGCGGCCAAATTTGGTGCCCACCTGCGGCATCTGCCCGGTGGTGATAAAGCCCAGCGTTTCATGCAGATGCAGCGAAGCGTGATTCTGCGACTCGATGCCGGCGACCATCACATGTTTATTCAGCCGTCGCGCTTCGGCGATCAAGGCGACCAGCAGCTTGCGGCCCAGCCCTTTCCCCTGATGTTCGGGATGAACGTACACCGAATGCTCCACGGTATGGCGAAAGCCGTCAAACGCCCGCCAGTCGCCAAACGAGGAATAACCGGTAATGACGCCGTCTTCCTCGCTCACCAGTACCGGAAATCCAGCCAACTGGCGGGCTTCAAACCAGGCGATGCGGTTGTCGGTATCCACAGTTTTATCATTCCAGATGGCGGCGGTATGGACGACGGCATGGTTATAGATCTCGGCGATCGCCGCGCAGTCGTCTTTAATGGCAGGGCGAATGGACATAGCAAACCTCAATTTTTCGTACACTATAGTAGTACAATATTATTACAATAATGAACGCCACGCTGTCATCCGTTTTCAGCATAATTTTAACGGCTAACCCGGGAATAACACGTCTCGGTGGATGGTTGTGTAATGGGGGGGCGCACACTATAGTGTTACGTTATGAATACTATAGAAGACAACCTCAATCAGCGCATCAGCGCGCGCATCCGCATCGAGCGCGAGTCCCGCGGCTGGTCGCTGAACGACCTCGCCGAACGGGCCGGCGCCTCACGGGCGATGATCCATAAAATCGAGCGCGGCGAAAGCAGCCCGACCGCCTCGATGCTTGGCCGCCTTTCCGGCGCCTTCGGCATCAGTATGTCGACCCTGATCGCCCGCGCGGAAATGCAGGAGGGCAAGCTGCTGCGCTTTGCCAGCCAGCCGGTATGGCGCGACCCGCAAAGCCACTATCTCCGCCGCCACGTTTCGCCGCGCAGCGATTTGCCGATCGATCTGGTGCAGATTGAGCTGCCGCCCGGTAGCGATGTGCCGATGCCCGCCGCGTCCTATGCGCTTGCCCGCCAGCTAATCTGGCTGCAACAGGGCGAGCTGGTGTTTGTCGAAGGCAATACCCGCCATGAGATGCAGGCGGGGGATTGTCTGGAGCTTGGCCCGCCCAACGATTGTCGCTTTATTAATGAATCCGCAGAGACCTGCGTCTATCTGGTAGTTCGCCTTAATCAATCGCCATCCGGCTCTTAATGTTAAAGCATAATACGCATAAAGCAGCTAGCCTCAGTACAGTCTGCTAACAAGAGGAGTTTGCTATGACAGATCAACCGCAACGCCATCGCCGCTGGGTGCTGGCTTCCCGTCCCCATGGTGAACCGACGGCAGAGAATTTCCGCCTGGAAGAGAGCGAAGTGCCGACGCCAGGCCCGGGTCAAGTGCTGCTGCGTACCGTTTATTTATCGCTCGACCCGTATATGCGCGGGCGCATGAGCGACGCGCCGTCCTATTCGCCGCCGGTGGCCATTGGCGCGGTGATGGTGGGAGGGACCGTGAGTCGCGTGGTCAGCTCAAATCATGCCGATTATCAACCCGGCGACTGGGTGCTGGGCTACAGCGGCTGGCAGGATTATGAACTCTCCGACGGCAGCGGACTGGTGAAGCTGGGTGACAATCCGCAACACCCGTCCTGGTCGCTGGGAGTTCTGGGGATGCCCGGCTTCACCGCCTACATGGGTTTGCTGGACATCGGCCAGCCAAAGGCGGGCGAAACGCTGGTGGTCGCCGCGGCGACCGGGCCGGTTGGCGCCACGGTTGGACAGATCGGCAAAATTAAGGGCTGCCGCACCGTCGGCATCGCTGGCGGCGCGGAAAAATGCCGCTATGCGGTTGAGACGTTAGGCTTTGATCTCTGCCTTGACCATCGTGCGGATGATTTTGCCGAACAGCTGGCCCAGGCCTGCCCGCAGGGTATTGACGTTTATTATGAAAACGTCGGCGGCAAGGTTTTTGACGCGGTGCTGCCGCTGTTGAATACCGCAGCGCGGGTACCCGTCTGCGGGCTGGTGAGCGGCTATAACGCCACCGGGCTGCCGGACGGGCCAGATCGTCTGCCGCTGCTGATGGCGACCATCCTCAAAAAGCGCATCCGGATGCAGGGCTTTATTATCGGCCAGGATTACGGGCATCGGATCGCCGAATTCCAGCAGCAGATGGGGCGCTGGGTGCAGGAGGGGAAAATTAAATATCGCGAACAGCTGATCGACGGTCTGGACCAGGCGCCGCAGGCGCTGATCGGCCTGTTAAAAGGTGAGAACTTCGGTAAGGTAGTGATCCGCGTCGCGGCGGACGACTAGCCTGGCGGGCTTCGACTTAACAGGCCCCTTTCCCGCCAGGGAAAAGGGGCCTGGCATAGAGGTCAGGCGTAGAAGGCTAACCGCTGGGCGAGCAGATCGACAAAGGCTTCGCGGTCCACATCCAGCATCAGGGTGGTATTGGGCCGATTGCCGGTCAGATGGTAGTAATCGACCACCGTCATCCCCTGGGTATATTTGCCTTCCGTTTCTACGCCAATCCAGCGTTCGATCGTGGTAAAGATCTCCGGCTTGAGGAGCCAGGCGATGGTGCAGGGATCGTGCAGCGGCGCGCCGTCGAAGCCCCACTTTTCATCTTTGTGGTAGGCCATAAAGAAGTCGAGCAGCTCGGCGACGATGGTCGACACCGGGTTGCCAATCTGGCGGAATCGCTCGATATCGGCGGGAAGGATTTGCGCCTTATGGGTGACGTCAAGGCCCGCCATCACCACCGGGATCCCCGACTGAAAGACCATTTCCGCGGCCTGCGGATCAACGTAAATATTAAACTCCGCCGCCGGCTGCCAGTTGCCCAGCCCCATGGCGCCCCCCATGATCACGATGCGGGCGATCTTCGCGTGCAGCTCCGGATGGCTGGCGAGCAGCAACGCCACGTTAGTCTGCGGCCCGGTGGCCACCAGGGTCACCGGCTCCTGGCTTTCCCGCAGCACGCTGGCCATCAGCTCGACGGCGGTGCAGTTCTGCGGCGCAAAGGCCGGCTCAGGCAGGCTCGGGCCATCCAGTCCGCTCTCGCCGTGCACGTTATCGGCGATGATCAGATCGCGCATCAACGGCTTCCACGCGCCGCCGGCAACCGGAATGTCCGGCCGGTTCAGCAGCGTCAACATACGCAGCACGTTGCGCAGGGTCTTCTCCGGGGTCTGGTTGCCTGCGGAAGCGGTGACGGCTTTCACCTCCAGCTCCGGCGAGGCGAGGGCGAGGACCAGGGCGATCGCGTCATCATGTCCCGGATCGCAATCAATCATAATCGGCAGTGCCATAGCAGCTCCTTGTTGGCGATGTTCTGTGACCAGACTAACGCTGCGAGTCGAGGCAGACGAGATGGTGTGCAGAATAGTGTGATGGAGACCACGATTGCTGCGAGGGCAACGCGTATCGTTACGCGACCGTCCGTAAACATGATGCCTCGTTTTGCGGTGGCGCAAGATGGCGCCCGGCGCGGCGCGATATAATAGAAAAATTGCTAATCCTTACGGATATTAATGGTTTGCTTTTCGGCGGGCGGGTTCTTATCCTTAAGAAAACTCAAGAGGTTATTACGATGAAAGATGTAGTAGATAAATGCAGCACCAAAGGCTGCGCCATTGATGTCGGGACGATCATTGATAACGAGGACTGCGTCTACCGGGCCGAGAAGGTGTTCCCAAGCCGCGAAGAAGCGGAATCCACCGTAGCCGCCGTGCGCGAACGTGCTGCCGCCGCAGCGCCGGCCAGTGAACCGCCGCAGGTCGATTACACCATCGTCGCCGCTGGCGACGCGGTGAAACTCGACCTCTCCATCGCCTTCTCCTGCCAGGCAGAAAAGATCATTTTCGAGTTATCCCTGCGAAATCTGCTTTAATTCGCTCCTGTAGCGGAAGCGCGATGCTCTGGCGGGCAGACGCCTTCCGCTGATGCAGCACGCTGCCCGCCCGGCGACCTGAGCCGGGTGAGCGCGGTTAGTCTTGAAAGACGACGTTTCCGCCAACCATGGTCATCACCACGCGGCTGGCGCCAATCTCCTCATGGGCTACGGCGAAGATATCGCGGTCCAGCACCTGAAAATCAGCGACTTTGCCGACCTCTATCGATCCGCGTACCGCTTCTTTCCCTTCCTGATAGGCCGCATTGATGGTGTACATCCGCACGCCGTCCGCCACGCTAATTGCCAGTTCCGGGCGAATAACGTTGCCGCTGGAAGATGATTTGCGGGTGACCGCTGCCTGAACCATTTTGCGCCAGTTCACCAGCGCCATAATGCCATCTGACCCGCCGGCGACGATGACCCCAAGGTCGATGATATCCCGTAGCCCTTTGCAGATTTCCCCCTTGATGCCACAGTAGCGGGCGCGCTGTTCATAGTCATATGCCGGGCCGCCGGGTGAGGGTTGTTCGGAAAGCAGAATGCCGTATTTTGCCGCCGTCACGAAATCTTGCCGATCGCCCATTGAGCCGTGCAGCACATAATGCCGTCGGCTCTCCCCCGGATAGCGCTGAATCGCCTGCACGAAGCTGTTAATCGTGACTTTTACCGCCTTATCGCCGACCGCATGGACTGCCACCTGAAAACCGCGCTGGTGAGCCAGCAGAATCATCTGCTTTAGCGCCTCAACTTGTGCTTCCTCGGTCGCCTCGGGGCCACCAAACACCGAGCGTCCGCGATATCCCGGCCGGTCGGCGTAATCCTGATTCATCCACGCTGTGTGCGATGTGGGAACGCCATCGCAGAACAGTTTTATGGTCCGACAGTCCAGCCAGTCCCGGTCGGTGAACTGGGAGAAATCAAAGCTATCCAGATCGCGCTTCAGGGTGGCGCAGGACTGAACGCCCCGCTCGGCGGAGTAAAAGGCGATGGATACCCGGGCGGTGAGTTTTCCTTCATCCTGCAGTTCATGGTAGGCGGCGATGGCGCGATCCCCCGCAGCGCCCACCTCGCGCGTGTTTTCCCCCGGACCCATGGCGCCTTCCGTGTAGCTGGCATACCCTTCGCTGTTCATCAGGCGCTGGGCTGCCAGAAGGTTCTCTTTGAGGGCCGCTACGGTCAGACGGGGCATCGTGCCGGATGCGAGATGCAGGGCGGGCAGGTCGATGAAATTGCCGTCCAGTTCGCCACTGGCCGTTCGCCCCAGATGTCCGCCGAGGGGATCAGGGGTGCTGGCGTCAAGACCGGAGAGGGCCTGCGCCCGGCTGTTGACGATGCAGGAGTGACCGTCCCACAGGGCGAGCAGGGTGGGATGATCGGCCGTGACGTCGTCAATATCCCAGCGCGTCAGAGAGCGCTGCTCGGCCGCGCACTCCTTGATTGCGTTTGGATCCAGACCGCAGACACGAATCCATGCCCCGGCGGGAGTGCGGGCTGCCTGGTCGCGCAGTCTTTCCCGCAGTACTGCCAGGGAACGCACGTCCTGGCAGTTCAGGCAATGCCAGCTGTCAGCGAGCCAGCCGATATGGATATGTGAGTCATGCGCGGCGGGTAAAATGAGTTTGCCGCCAAGGTCAATGACCTGCGTCTGGGGACCAATATGCTGCTGAATCTCCTGGTCTTCACCAACGTTAATAATCCATCCCTGCTTCACGGCGATGGCGCGCTTAAAACTAAAATGTGCGTCCACCGTGGCGACCTTGCCGTTAATCAATACGCAGTCCGCATAAACGACATTATCCATTTATCCCTCCCTGGCTGATAAAAGTGCCGATCAATATAAATAGTAACCATGGTGATTATGTGGTTACTATATGACTACGAAGGGGGTGGAGTGTCAAGCGCGGTTGGTTGGCGGGTGTCCGCCTGGCGGTGGAATAGACGGTAAGGAAAAGCGCTTCGCCCGCCGATCGCGAGAGGCATCGGCGGGGAAGGGGCGCGTTATTCGAAGCGCCAGGCGAGGTTCAGGCCGATGCCGTAGTTACGTCCCGGGGCAGGCTCGTAGTAACGTCCGTTAGACTCGTTAACGATGACAGACCCGACGTACTCCCGGTCGAACAGGTTGTCGATGCGACCGAACAGATCCATATCCATCCTGCCGTAGCTCCATTTATAGCCAGTCGTCAGGCCAACCACCGTCCAGGAGGGCGCTTTGGCGGTGTTTTCGTCATTGGCCATGATATCGCTCATATAGCGAATATCGCTCCCGGCGTACCAACCTTGCTCCGGCTGATAGCCAAAGGAGGCGTAGCCCATATTGCGCGCGATCCCCGGAATGCGATTGCCATTGCAGCTGGCGTCGTCGCAGACGTTAGTGCGATAGGTCGCGTCCAGCCAGGTCCAGGCCGCCTTCAGACGCCAGCTCTCGCCAAACTGCTGATCCAGCCCCAGCTCCATCCCCTGACGGCGGGTCTTGCCGGCGTTTTTATAACTGGTGCGCCCGCCGCTGCTGCTGTCGACCACAATCTCATTATCGGTATTGGTCTGGAACAGGGCGGCGGTGAACAGCCCATTGCCGATCCGCGTCTTGCTGCCGATCTCCACCGTGTCGTTGGTGGAGGGTTTCAGGCCGAAGTTGAGGCCGCTCTGGTTATCGGAGCGGTAGGAGAGTTCGTTAATGGTTGGCGTCTCGAAGCCGCGGCCGGCGGAAAGATAGACGTTCCACGCGTCGGTCAGGGCATATTTCAGCGAGCCCGCGGGCAGCCATTTGTGATAGCTGGCATCACCGCTGTCATCGCCATTGCCTGGGGTGATGTAGTAGTCGTTCGAGTCGAACCATACCGAGCTGTAGCGAACCCCGGCATCGAGCGAGAGTTTGTCAGTGAGCTGCCACTGGGTCTGCAGGTAGGGGTCGACGTTCCACATCAGGTTGCGTTCGTTACGGCGCAGCGCGCCCTGTTCGCCATACTGCGGCGCGCCGTTGACCATCACAAAGTTTTCATACCCTTTGCGCCGCTCGCTCATGTTCTCGTAGTCGAGACCGGCGGTGAGCGTGACGGGCACCAGCAGCTCTCCGCGATGGGTCAGCCGGGTATCGATCCCCTGGTAGTGACGGGTAAGGTCGATCACCCCGCCGGCATGGCTCGGCTTCAGCTGCGGCGCGCGCGGGATCGACTGGAACTGAGTGGTTTCACGTTCTCCAGCGTACATCATAACGCTGAGATCGTCCTGGGCACTGAGCTGGCGCTCATAGCGCAGGCCGGCCTGGGTCTGTCGGGTATTCTTGCGGGTATTATACTGGTCGCCGCGCGGCGACTGGCGCGGGTTATCGCGCCATTCATCGGCGGTCAGGCCACCGGCGTCATTGGCTTTGATATCCACGCTATTCAGCAGCAGAGTCAGCTTACTGACGTCGTTGATGCGCACCCCCAGCCGGGCGTTCGCCAGATTTTTGCGCGCGCCGCTGTGATCGCGATAGCCATGGGTGGTGAAGCGATTGGTTGAGACCGTGTAATCGACATCGCCTGCGTGGCTGCCGTCGCCAACGGCGCCAGTGGCTTTCATCCCGTAGTGCCAGGTGCCGAAGCTGCCATAGTAGCTGCTGGCTTCCACGGTGGGCGGCTGGGTGCCGGTCTGGCTGGTGACGTTGATCACCCCGCCGGACGAGTTACCGTACAGGGCAGAGAAGGGGCCGCGCAGCACCTCAATGGTGTCAACGCTGCCGATATCAATATTTGAGGTCTGCCCCTGGCCGTCGGGCATGGTGGCCGGAATGCCATCCACATAGATGCGCAGTCCGCGCACGCCATAGGTTGAGCGCGAGCCAAAGCCGCGAATCGACAGCTGCAGATCCTGGGCATAGTTTTGCCGGTTCTGCACCTGCAGGCCCGGCACGGCGCCCAGCGATTCAGAGAGATTGACGCGCGGCGCGGCCTGGCGCATCTCATCCCCATTCACCACGCTGACGGCGGCGGGGGTATCCAGTTCAGAAACCGTGGTTGGCGCGGCGGTCACCACCATGGTTTGTTCATCAGCGGCCTGGGCTGCGGCAATGAGCGGCAAGAGCAGGGCCGGGAGGGCGGCGTGACGCACGGACAGGATTTTCATCGATAATACTCAAAGACGAACCAAATGGAACATATGTATATATGTTACCTCGTTTGTAAAATATTTGAAAATTATTAACTGCTGCTGGTTAACGGATAGTGCTCGCCAGGCATGAATTTACCGCACAACAACAATTAGCGCTCCACTTTGAGATAAATAATGATTACTATTCGCATTCAAAAATAAGGGTAAAGCCAGGACTTTACCGCCGGAAGCGATGTCGGGTCAGCACATACTGGTTTATCAAAGGGAGTCGTCATGTCATTACGTCATTTTGCCGCGCCGCGTCTGCGCCATTCACTGCTCGTCACTTCTCTGCTGCTGGCAGGCAGCTTTAGCGCCCACGCCGCGGAAGAGATGCTGCGCAAGGCCGTCGGAAAAGGGGCCTACGAAATGGCCTACAGCCAGCAGGAGAATGCGCTGTGGGTCGCTACATCACAGAGTCGTTCGCTGGACAAAGGCGGGGTGGTTTACCGTCTTGACCCCACAACCCTCGACGTGACGCAGATTATTCACAACGATCTGAAGCCGTTCGGCGCCACTATCAACCATGCCACCGGCACGCTGTGGTTTGGCAATACCGTCGACAGCACTGTCACCGCTATTGACGCCAAAACCGGCGCCGTGAAGGGGCGCCTGGTGCTGGACGAGCGTCAGCGCAGCGAAACCGTGCGTCCGCTGCAGCCGCGCGAGCTGGCGGTCAATGAGCAGACCAACACGGTCTACATTACCGGTCTGGGCAAAGAGAGCGTGATTTGGGTGGTAGATGGCGCAACCCTGAAGCTGAAAACGACCATTACCGGCACCGGGGCAATGGCGACGGGTCTGGCGATCGATCCGCAGGCTAAGCGTCTGTATACCACCAACGCCGATGGCGAACTGCTGACCATCGACAGCGAGAGCAACACGATTGCGTCCCGCAAAAAATTGCAGGATGACGGCAAAGCGCATTTCTATCTTAACCTGAGTCTCGATACCGCCGGCCATCGTGCCTTTATTACCGACAGCAAGCAGCCGGAAGTGCTGGTGGTCGATACCCGCGACGGCAAGGTGCTGGAGAAAATCGCCGCGCCGGAGTCGCTGGCGGTGCTGTTTAACCCGGCGCGCAACGAAGCCTATGTGACGCATCGTAAGGCCGGGGAAGTCAGCGTTATCGACGGCAAGAGCTACAAGGTGGTGAAGACCTTTAAAACGCCGACTCACCCCAACAGTCTGGCGCTCTCCGAGGACGGAAAAACGCTGTACGTTAGCGTGAAACAAGCTTCCAGCCGTGAGAAAGAAGCCACCGCGCCGGACGATGTGATCCGCATCGCCCTGTAAGACCTCAGCGCGACGAAACCGGAAAATGGTGGTCGCGCTCCGCATGCCGCCGGGCCAGGCCCGGCGACTCACCCTCTGTTACAAACGCCTATTGGCCTGACAAACCAGATGGTTATACACTTAACCCTTTCCCGCCACGTGCGGGCAGTGGTAATCAGTGGAGATAAAATGAAAAAGCCATTCATGGTGATTTGCGCCGGCGCGATGCTGGCGCTGCTGGCAGGTTGTTCGTCAAACTACGTTATGACCACGAAGAGCGGTCAAACTATCGTTACCCACGGCAAGCCGCAGCTGGATAAAGAAACGGGGATGACCAGCTATATCGATGAGTCAGGTAATAAGCGGGAAATTAACAGCAGCGATGTGTCGCAGCTGGTTGAAGATAATTAAGTTCTGACCTCCCGGTTTGCCCGCGATGGACAAACCGGGAGTCCTGCCAGTTACTTCCTCAGCGTCGGCGCCGTGCTGTGAATCTCATGCACGCGTTTACGCACACCAAACCAGCCAGCCACCAGCAATACTGCCAGCAGCGGAATTGATCCTATGGTGTAGGTACCGTTCGGATAATCGAAGGCCATCAGCACCAGCACGCTGAACAGGAACAGCAGCGTCAGCCAGGAGGTGAACGGCGCCCCCGGCATTCTGAAGCTGACCTTTGCCGCTTTCCCTTCCTTGATCGCTTTGCGCAGACGCATCTGACACACCACGATAAAGCCCCAGGAGGCAATGATCCCCAGCGAGGCGACGTTGAGTACGATCTCAAATACCTGAGATGGCACCAGATAGTTGAGGAAAACCCCGACTACATATACCCCCAGCGTCGCCAGGATCCCGGCGTAAGGGACGTGGTGACGGCTCATCTTCGACATAAACTTCGGCGCGGAGCCTCCCATCGACATCGAGCGCAGAATACGCCCGGTACTGTAGAGACCCGAGTTAAGGCTGGAAAGGGCCGCGGTTAACACCACGATGTTCATCACGCTGCCGATATATGGCACGCCCAGCTTTGAGAAGAAGGTAACGAACGGGCTCTGTCCGGCCTGGTAGGCGTTCCACGGCAGAAGCAGCACCAGCAACACCACCGAACCGACATAGAACAGACCGATACGCCAGATCACGCTGTTGATGGCCTTCGGCACCATTGTCTCCGGATCCTTACACTCTCCGGCCGCGGTCCCCACCAGCTCGATGGAGGCGAAGGCGAAGACCACCCCCTGCACCAGCACCAGCGCCGGCAGGAGGCCGTGCGGGAAGAAGCCGCCGTTATCGGTGATCAGATGGAAGCCGGTGGCATTGCCGTCCAGCGGCTTACCGGAGCCGAGGAAAATGGTGCCGACCACGAGAAAGGCGACGATCGCCAGCACCTTAACCAGCGCGAACCAGAACTCCATTTCGGCGAACCACTTCACGCCGATCATATTCATGGTGCCGACGATAGCCAGCGCGCCGAGGGCGAAGACCCACTGCGGCACATCGCCAAACGCGCCCCAGTAGTGCATATACAGCGCCACGGCGGTGATATCGACAATCCCGGTCATCGCCCAGTTAACGAAGTACATCCAGCCGGCCACGTAAGCGGCTTTTTCACCGAGGAACTCCCTTGCATAAGAGACGAAGCTGCCGCTCGAGGGGCGGTGGAGGACCAGTTCGCCGAGGGCGCGAAGAATAAAGAAGGAGAAGATGCCGCAGACCAGATAGACCAGGGCGAGCGCTGGCCCTGCCATTTGTAAACGTGCCCCGGCACCGAGGAACAAACCGGTACCGATGGCGCCGCCGATGGCGATCATCTGTACCTGACGGTTGCCCATCGCTTTGTGATAACCCGCTTCATGTGAGTTAAGCCAGTGGCGTTTTGCAGCATGATGCTCCGCTGCATTTTCGTGTTTCGTATTCATTGATGTATCAGTTTCCTGTCAATGCCCATGTTTGCAGCCGGAATGGAGGACGGCCGGCACATTATGCTGGCTTTCTCATCATTCTGACGTAGGAGATAAGCTCAGACATGGCGCTGAATCCTACACGTAACCTAATAGTTACGCACCTAAAACATTTACCGAGAGCATTTGACAGATTTATCAATGAGATCAGCGTCGCAGAGTTTCCAGTAACAGCGTGAAAGCGCTGGTATGCTGGCGCCGGCTGGGGTAATAGAGATGGTAGCCGGGGAAGGCGGGGGTCCACTCCGCTAGCACCCGCACCAGCCGGCCGCTGGCTAAGGCCTCCGCCACGCAGTCATCCGGAACGTAGGCCAGCCCAAGGCCCGCCTCCGCCGCGTCGATGCGCTGCGGCAGGCTGTTGAGGATCAGCTGTCCCTCCACCCGCACCTGAATCTCCCGGTCATCGCGGGCAAATTCCCAGGCGTAAAGTCCCCCTCGTGTCGGCAGGCGCAGATTGATGCAGCGATGTTGGGCAAGATCCCAGGGCGTTTGCGGCGTACCGGCCCGCTGCAGATAGGCCGGCGAACCCACCACCGCCATCCGCATATCCGGGGCGATGCGCACGGCAATCATGTCTTTTGCCACCTGTTCGCCGAGACGCACCCCGGCGTCGAAGCGGTCACCCACGATATCCGTGAGCCCATTATCAACAGTGATTTCGATGTTAATATCAGGATATTGCAGCATAAATGGCTTTAGCGCCGGCCAGAGTACCGCGCTGGCGGCATGCTCCCCGGCGGTAATGCGCAGGTTGCCCGCCGGGCGTTCTCGGGTGTCGCGCAATGCAGCCAGGGCCTGCTCGATCTCTTCCAGATGCGGACCGAGGCGCTGAATCAGTCGCTCGCCCGCTTCGGTCGGCACCACGCTGCGGGTGGTGCGGGTCAACAGCCGGACATCGAGCCGCGTTTCGAGATGGCGCATGGCATGGCTGAGCGCCGACTGCGACACGCCAAGCTGGGCCGCCGCGCGGGTAAAGCTGCGTTCACGCGCCACCACCATAAAGGAGAGCAGATCGTTTACGTTCTCTTTTAGCATAATCTTTCCGGATTGATGAATACTGCTCACAGGTACGCAGAGTGTATGCCCGGCCTGAGGATTGTGCCAGCCTGATGGCCGGACGCAGTGGAGCAGAATGGTTATGGCGGATGATTTATTCCTCTGTGCAGGGCAGGTATTGTAATAGGCCCAAAAAACGCCAGCGCCAGGTGAACCGACATTCGCTGGCGCGGCATGACCGGGGGGACGGCAGCCCGAAAGATGATTCAAGAGTATCGCCAGGCAGAGTCTGGTAACCGGGGAGAAACAGAGATGAATATCAACGTGGTCGGCACCAGCGGCTCAGGCAAATCCACTTTGGCCCGGCGCCTGGCGCACAGGCTGGAATTACCCTGGATCGAGCTCGATCGCCTGTACTGGCGGCCGAACTGGCAGGGCGCGCCGGATGAGGCATTTTTCGCCGCCATTGCCGCCGCGACGGCCACGCCGGGCTGGGTGCTGGATGGAAATTACAATCGCAGCCGCAGCGTTAAATGGCGTGCGGTGGATTTGGTGATCTGGGTAGATTATGGTTTCTGGCGCACGCTGCGCCAGGCGGTATGGCGGGCGGCGAGCCGGGCGTGGCGACATCAGGAGCTGTGGCCGGGCACGGGCAACTGCGAGAGTTTTCGCCGTTCGTTCTGCAGCCGGGAATCCATCATCCTCTGGACGCTGAAAACCTGGCGGCAGCATCGCCGACGCTATCTGGCCGATATGCAGGATCCGCAATATCGTCATATTCGCTTCGTCCGGGTGCGCAATCCGCGGCAGGCCGAGGCGCTGCTCCGCGAGCTGGAAGCGCAGCGTTCAGCCGGGCATATCTAATTTGCAGCTGTACACATGTGAATTAATTGTTTCTCAATAGTTAGCAGAGATTTTAATAATGCAGGCACGTACTTTCATATGAGCCTGCGAAATGTTTTATCGAATCAGTATCCTGGATAAAAGTCCGCTTGCCGCCGGGGAAACCGCCGCGCAGGCGCTGGCGCGTACATTAACGCTGGCGCAACACGCCGAAGCCTGGGGCTACCACCGCTTCTGGGTCGCTGAACACCACAATACCGATCAGCTGGCGAGCCCCTCGCCGGAGCTGGTTATCGCCTGGCTGCTGGGCCACACCCAGCGGATCCGTCTTGGGTCCGGCGGCGTCATGCTCCAGCACTATAGCCCCTATAAGGTCGCGGAAAACTTTAACCTGCTGGCCGCCCTCGCGCCGGGCCGCATCGATCTCGGGGTCGGCAAGGCGCCTGGCGGCCTGCCGCTCTCCACCCGCGCCCTGCAGCAGGGCCTGCATCAAGAGGAGAAAGGGACCTTTGCCGATCAGCTGGCGCAGCTGGATAACTGGCTGTCGCTGACTGAGCCCGGGGGAGAGGAGAGCCTACGCGCCACGCCGATCCCGCCGCGCCGGGCAGACGGTTTTCTGCTCGGCGCCAGCCTGGAGAGTGCTGAACTGGCCGCCAGCCTTGACTGGAACTTTGTCTTTGCCGCCCATCTCAATGGCGACAGCGCGCTGCGCCGTGCCGTGTTCAACCGCTGGCGCGAGCTCAGCCCGCGTGAGGCGATGGTCGCCGTCCAGGTGGTGGTCGCTGACGATCCGGCCACCGCCGCCGCGCTGGCGCAGCAGGTCGAGGTGTGGGGCGTCGAGCTGGAGAACGGCCAGCGGGTGACCGTCGGCAGTGAGGCGCAGGCCGTCGCTTTTGCCCGCCAGGCCGGCAGCCGACCGACGCGCATTGCCCGCCGTGAATCTTCGCTGATCTCCGGTACTCCCGAACAGGTTAAAGCCCGGCTTGACGCGCTGCAGGCGGAAGAACAGTTGGATGAACTCATCATTGATACCCCCATTAGCGACGGGCCAGCGCGCCTGCACTCCCTGCGCCTGCTGGCGCAGGCTCACTACGGCAAGGAGGTGCTGAATGTCCTTTGAACAACAACTGATTAGCTGGCGGCGCGAGCTGCACCAGAACCCGGAGCTCTCCCTGCAGGAGGTGGCCACCACCGCGCGGATCCGCGACTGGCTGCAGAGCGGCGGGCTGACCCTGCTGCCCTACGATCTGAAAACCGGGCTGGTCGCCGAAGTCGGCAGCGGCGACAAGGTGATTGCCCTGCGGGCGGACATCGACGCGTTGCCCATCGAGGAGGCGACTGGTCTGCCTTACCGCTCGCAGAATCAAGGGGTAATGCATGCCTGCGGCCACGATATTCACACCAGCGTGATGCTGGGGGCGGCGCTGCTGCTGAAGGAGCGGGAAGCGGAACTCCCGGGGCGGGTGCGGATCCTGTTTCAGCCGGCGGAGGAAAATTTTGGCGGGGCGAAAACCCTGATCCGCGCCGGGGCGCTGGAGGAGGTGTCGGCGATCTTCGGCATGCACAATGAGCCCGGCCTGCCGGTGGGCGAATTTGCCACCCGCGGCGGCGCGTTCTACGCCAACGTCGACCGCTTCGTCTTCAAAGTGACCGGGAAGGGGGTGCATGCCGCCCGCCCACATGAAGGAAGGGATGCGATCCTGCTGGCCAGCCAGCTGGTGACGGTGCTGCAGAGCGTGGCCAGCCGGGAGGTGAACACCCTCGACTCGGTGGTGCTCAGCGTGACGCGGATCCAGGGAGGCAATACCTGGAACGTGCTGCCGGAGAGCGTCGAGCTGGAGGGGACGCTGCGCACCCACAGCAGTGAAGTGCAGCAGCGGGTCAAGGCCCGGGTCAGCGAGATTGCCGCCGGTTTCGCCAGCGCCTTTGGCGCGCAGATTGACGTCTTCTGGTACGCCGGCCCGACGGCGCTGGTCAACGACGCCCGCTGGGCCGATTTCGCCAGCGAGGTGGCAGCCCAGGCCGGGTATCGCACCCACCATGCCGATCTGCATCTCGGCGGCGAAGATTTTGCGGTCTATCTTCAGCATATTCCCGGGGCGTTCGTCAGCATCGGCAGCGCCAGCGAATATGGTTTGCACCATCCGGCATTTAATCCGGATGAACGGCTGATTGCGCCCGCGGCGCACTATTTCGCCCGTCTCGCGGAAGAAGCGTTACAACACATTTAACGAATGACAGGGGAAGGGGTAGCTATGTCTGAAAATCGACAATTGCGTCTGGGAACCATATTGCATGGCGCATCGGGAAATATGTCCGCCTGGCGTCATCCGGCGGCCCAGGCGGACGCCAGTATTAATTTTGATTTCGTCACCCAGACGGCGCTAAAAGCAGAAGCGGGGAAGCTGGATTTTATTTTTGTCGCCGACGGTTTATATATTAACGAAAAATCGATTCCCCATTTTTTAAATCGCTTCGAACCCTTAACGGTACTTTCCGCGCTGGCCGCGATCACCCGGCGACTGGGGCTGGTGGGGACCTTATCGACTTCCTACAGCGAGCCGTTTACCACCGCCCGCCAGTTCGCCAGCCTTGACCATTTAAGCCAGGGACGGGCGGGGTGGAACGTGGTCACTTCCCCGCTGGAGGGGTCGGCGAAAAACTTCTCCCGGGCCCAACATCCGGATCATGCGCTGCGCTATCGCATTGCCGATGAATACCTGCAGGTGGTGAAAGGCTTGTGGGATTCATGGGAAGAAGATGCCTTTGTGCGCAATAAGGAGACTGGTCAGTTCTTTGATAAAAATAAACTGCATACGCTCGACCACCACGGCGATTTCTTTAAAGTCGCCGGGCCACTAAATATTGCCCGCACGCCGCAGGGCCGACCGATTATTTTCCAGGCCGGCGCGTCGGATGACGGCAAAAAATTAGCCGCGCGCCACGCCGATGCCATTTTTACTCATCAGGACTCGCTGGCCGAGGCGCAGGCATTTTATCGGGATGTCAAAAGCCAACTCGCCGCATATCAGCGCAGTCCGGACCAACTGCATATCTTCCAGGGCGTCAGCGTCATCGTCGGGGATGACGCCGAGGACGCGGAGCGGCAGTACCAGACCACCGCGGCGTTGGTCTCCATCGAGGATGCCCTGAATTATCTCGGGCGCTATTTCGAACACCATGACTTTTCGCAGTACCCGCTTGATGAACCGTTCCCGGATATTGGCGACCTCGGACAAAACAGCTTCCGCAGCACCACCGACGAGATTAAACGTCACGCCCGCGAGCGGGGCTTAACCCTGCGCCAGGTGGCCCTGGAGGCAGCCAGCCCGCGTCCGCGCTTTACCGGCACCGCCAGCGATGTCGCTGATGGCCTGCAACTGTGGTTCGAGCAGCACGCGGCGGACGGCTTCATTATTCAGGGCGGCACGCCGGAAACCTTCCCGCGCTTTGTGGATGAGGTGGTTCCGCTGTTACAGGCGCGCGGACTGTTCCGTCGCGACTATCCGGGCACCACCCTGCGGGAAAGTCTGGGTCTGGCGCTACCCGCTAATCAATTCCAAAAATAATAAAAGAGAATCACGCTATGCAGAAAACAACACTCTTGCTGGCCGTCGCGTTGGCATTTAGCGCCTCATCGTGGGGTCAGGACGTCAAGATCAATGGCACCGGAGTGAGCCTGGAGGCCAACAAAACGCCGATTCACACAGCGAAAAATCCGCAGGCCATTGCCCTGTTGCCGCAAGATCTGCATCTGGCGGTGCCGGGGAAATTCACCGTCGCGGTGGCGGCCCTGAACTCTCCGCCGCTGACGGTCTTTGCCGATGACAACAAAACCCTGCTCGGCAGCGAGGCGGATATCGCCCGGCTGGTGGCGGAGAGCCTCGGGCTGGAAGTAAACGTGGTTCCCACTTCATGGGAAGACTGGCCGCTGGGGGTCACCTCCGGCAAATATGATGCCGCGATCAGCAATATTACCGTTACCAAAGAGCGGAAAGAGAAGTTCGATTTCGCCACCTACCGCAAAGACTCGCTGGGCTTCTACGTCAAAAGCACCAGCCCGCTGAGCAAGATTGACAAAGCGGAAGATATCGCCGGGCTAAAGATTATTGTCGGCTCCGGCACCAACCAGGAGGCGATCCTGCTGGCGTGGAACGCGGCGAACGTCAAGAAGGGGCTTAAGCCGTTTATCCCGGTCTACACCAAGGATGATGCCGCCCAGACGCTGGCCCTGCAGACCGGACGAGCCGACGCCTTCTTCGGCCCCAACGTGATTGGCGCGTGGAAGGCGGCGCTGACCGGCAAAACCAAACTGGTGGGCAGCGTCGATGGCGGCTGGCCAAAAGCGGCGCACATCGCGGTAACGCTGAAAAAAGACAGCGGGCTGGTGAATGCCGTCCAGGCGGCGCTGAACGGGGCTATCGCCAGCGGGGACTACGCCAAAGTGCTTAACCGCTGGGGCGAAGGGGTGGAAAGCATTCCGCAATCGGAAATCAATCCGCCCGGACTGGGCGACTGACAGGAGGCGCGATGAGCGAAGCATTCCGCGATATTTCTCCGGAGGCTCCGGAGCTGCAGCCGATTATTAGCGGGCTGTTTGCCGAATATGCCGCCCGCTACGGCGACTATTTTTCCCGCGATGCGGAAGTGGAGTTAAGTGAGTGGTATGTGCCGCCGCAGGGGCTGTTTATTGTCCTTGAGCGTGAGGGCGAAATTATCGCCACCGGCGCGTATAAGCCGAAGGATCGCCACACCGCGGAGATCAAACGTATCTGGACGCACCGCCGTCTGCGCCAGCAGGGGCTGGCGGCGAAGGTGGTCCAGGAGCTGGAGCGACGGGCGGTGCTGGCCGGGTACAGCCATATCTACCTGACCACCGGTTTCCGTCAGCCGGAGGCGGTAAAGCTCTATCTCAGCCAGGGGTATGAGGCGCAGTTTGACCTCACGCGAGACCCGGAAGAGTACAGTCAGCCGCCGTACGATGGCCGGCTGCGGTTCACTAAAGCGCTGGCGGTGAGCGCCTACAGCCACAGCGCCTGAGGAGGCATTATGCATTCATCTGAAACGATCAAAGTGGTGCCGGCGCGCTATCCGCTGCGGGTGGTCGGGGCTCTGGTCGCCCTGCTGGTGCTGGCGGTGGTGATCCAGTCGGTGGCCTTTAACCCGCGCTGGGAGTGGGGCGTCTTCGCCCGCTGGTTCTTCGACCCGGTGATCCTCGCGGGGCTGGGGCAAACCCTGCTCCTGACCCTGCTCGGCACGGTGCTAAGCGTGATCTTCGGCGGCCTGCTGGCGCTGGCCCGTTTGTCCTCATCGTGGCTGCTCAGCAGTCTCGCCTGGGGCTATATCTGGCTGTTTCGCTCGCTGCCGCTGATTGTGGTGCTGATCATTCTCTATAACTTTTCCTATCTCTACGACACCCTGTCGCTGGGGATCCCGTTTACCGGCGTGACCTGGGCCAGCTATCAGACCATTAACGTGCTGGGGCAATTCTCCACGGCGGTGGTGGGCCTGACCCTGGTGCAGAGCGCCTATACCGCGGAGATTATTCGCGGCGGCTTTCTCGGCGTCGACCACGGGCAGTATGAAGCCGCCGCCGCGCTGGGGCTACCCGCCTGGCGGCGCACGCTGCGCATTATTCTGCCGCAGGCGCTGCGTACCATCCTGCCATCCGGCTTCAACGAGATCATCAGTCTGGCCAAGGGAACGGCGATGGTGTATGTCCTGGCGATGCCGGAACTGTTCTACACCATCCAGATGATCTACAACCGTACCCAGGAGGTGATCCCGCTGTTGATGGTCGGCGCCGCCTGGTATCTGGCGATCACCAGCGTCCTCTCCGCCATTCAGTATCTGGTGGAACGGGGCCTGGCGCGCAGCGAACGCCGCTCGGCGGTAAACAGCGCCCGCAGCAGCCGAACCACTCAATCCGCACGTCAACCACAGCCGCAGGAGGCCGTTCATGCCCAGCTCTCATAATGGCCATATCTCTATCACCGGGGTCAGCAAATACTATGGCCGCCACAAGGCGCTGGACGATGTGTCGCTGGAGATCCCCCCGGGCACGGTGACGGTGATCCTCGGCCCTTCCGGTTCGGGCAAGTCCACGCTGCTGCGCACCATAAATCACCTCGAACGGGTCGATGAGGGATTTATTCAGATTGACGGCGACTATATCGGCTATCGCCGCAAAGGCGACAAGCTGTATGAGATGAAAGAGAAGGAGATCCTCCGCCAGCGGATCAACGTCGGCTACGTGTTCCAGAACTTTAACCTGTTTCCGCACCTGACGGTGCTGGAGAACCTGATAGAGGCGCCGATCGCCCACCAGCAGGTCACGCGTAAAGAGGCCATTGCCCGCGCCTATGAGCTACTGGACGTCGTCGGACTGCGCAATAAAGCCGACGCCTGGTCGCGGCATCTCTCCGGCGGCCAGCAGCAGCGTATCACCATTGCCCGGGCGCTGGCGCTGAACCCGCGGGTGATCCTGTTTGATGAGCCCACTTCGGCGCTGGATCCGGAGCTGGTGGGCGAGGTGCTGGATGTGATCAAGAAGCTGGCGCGATCGGGCACCACCCTGGTGGTGGTCACCCATGAGATTGGCTTTGCCCGCGAGGTGGCCGACCAGGTGGTGTTTATGGTCGACGGCAGGATCGTCGAGCAGGGCAGCAGCGACGAGGTGCTCAACAATCCGCAGCATCCGCGTACCCGGCAGTTTTTATCCAGGGTGCTGCCGTCATGAACAGAGCGCTAATGACCCTTGTTCTCAGCGCTTTTGCCATGAGCGCTCATGCGGCGCTGGATCTGCGCGCCAATGAGCAGCCATTGCCGGTCACCCGCGACCCGCAGGCGATAGCGAAAATTCCGCCGGGCTATCGCTTCGTCGAGCCGGGGACGCTAACGGTGGCGATCTCGGCGCTCAATTCGCCGCCGCTGGCCCTGCTGGCCAGCGACAACCGCACGCGGATCGGTAGCGACCCGGATATAGCCCGCCTGCTGGCCGGAAGCCTTGGCCTGAAGCTCAGGCTGGTGCCCACCGCGTGGGAGGACTGGCCGCTGGGCATCGCCTCCGGCCGCTACGATGTGGCGCTGATCAATATCGCGGTGACCGAGAAGCGCAAAGAGAAGTTCGATTTTGCGACTTACCGGGTGGACTCCCTAGCCTTCTCGGTGAAATCCACCAGCGATATCGCCGCGGTAAACGGACCCGCCGATCTCGCGGGGCGCAAAGTGATCGTCGGGTCCGGCACCAATCAGGAGCGGATCCTGCTGGGCTGGAACGAGGACAACCGCGCCGCCGGACGGCCGCAGGCCCAGCCGGTCTACCTGACCGATGATGCCTCCGGCAATCTCTATATCCAGTCCGGGCGGGCGGATATCTTTTTCGGCCCGCAGTCGGTGGCAGCCTATAAAGCGGCGCTTAACGGCCAGACCCGGGTGGTGGGCCTGGGGCCGAAAAAAGCGTGGGTGGCGACAACCACCAAAAAAGGCAACGGTCTGGTCTATGCCCTGCAGGCAGCCCTCGACGGGGCGATTGCCCGCGGTGAATATCAGCAGGTGCTGGCGCGTTGGGGGGAGCAGGGCGAAGCGGTGGCGCAGTCGGTGGTCAACCCGCCGGGGATAACCTACTAACCCCCAGTGGCATGGTGTGCCGGGTGGGTGAGCGGCAAATTTCTGCCTACACTTAGGCTTTACCCTGGAGGCCGACCATGATAACCGTTTATGGCGTGCCGGGATGGGGCTCGACGATTAGCGAGCTGATGCTCTCCCTGGCCGATATTCCCTACGAGGTGGTTGACGTGGAGGGCTTTGACCAGCCCGGTCCGGCGCGCGAGCGTCTGCGGCAGATTAATCCGCTGTGCCAGGTGCCCACCCTGAGGCTGGCCGACGGGAGCATCATGACCGAAACCGCCGCCATCGCGCTGATGATCCTCGACCAGCGTCCCGATCTGGCCCCCGCGCCGGGGACGCCACAGCGTCCGCAGTTTCAGCGCCTGCTGGTCTGGCTGGTGGCCAATGTCTATCCTACCTTTACCTATGCCGATTACCCGGAACGCTGGGCGCCCGCCGCCGCGGAGCAGCTGGTGGAGAATTGTCGCCAGTACCGGAAAAATCTCTATCTCTGGTTCGAACAGCAGCTGGCCGCCGGGCCGTGGGCGCTGGGCGCGTCGGTAACGTTGCTGGATTGCTATATCGCGGCGATGTACCGCTGGGGACCCCGCCAGGCGTGGTTTGACGACCACGCGCCAAAATTCGCCGCCATCGCCCGGGCGGTCTGTCACCGACCGGAGCTGGCCGCGGCGCTACGCCGTAACAAGCTGATTTAACGCACGCGATGCCAACCATAACGGCCATTCTGTGGTAGCGTTATGGCTCTGATCACAAGGAGTCTTTGCTATGCCGCATGTTGATATTAAATGCTTTCCCCGTGAACTGACTGATGAACAAAAAACCGCGCTGGCCGCCGACATCACTGAGGTGCTGATCCGCCATCTGAACAGCAAAGAGAGCGCCGTCAGCGTCGCACTCACTCAGGTTGAGCCGGACGCGTGGCAGGCCGTGTGGGACAGTGAGATCGCCCCGCAGATGGCGCAGTTGATTAAGAAGCCGGGTTATAGCATGTAGTTGCCACTGGCGGGCATGATGTCCGCCAGTGACACTCGGTCAGAACCAAATCTCCGTCTGCACGCCGAAGTTCCATATCCCACCGGCGGTAAAGCCTTTGCTGCCGAAATCGTCGAGAACGGTTTATTCGTCGAGGGAGTTTGCCCGTACATGACGGCCGCTGGCGACAAAATTGCCGGTGCCAAGATGATGCAGGGTATTGAGCTTATCGTCGTCGAATTGCCAGCGTCCGGTGACGAACGCGCGCTCATCGGCGGCGGCAGAGACCACCTCTCCGAACAGTGTGTCGTACTGGGTCTGGGCCGCCGTCGCCGGCAGCAACCGGCACTCCATCCATGCCAGACATTTCTCCTCGATCAGCGGCAGCCCCAGCTCCGGACCGGTTACTACCGGGATCCCCCAGGCATTGAATTTGTCCTCATCGCGGCCGCTGACGCTGCCGACGGCGTAGGTCCAGCTGGCGGCTGCGACGCCGGGCACCACAATGCCGAAGGTGCCATTGCCCTCGATGATCTCCCGCGTCCAGGTGCTTTTATCCACCACGATAGCCACCCGCGGCGGGGCGAATTCCACCGGCATTGACCAGGCGGCGGCCATAACGTTGCGCCGGTCGGACGGGGCATCGTAGCTGGTGATCAAAATGGTTGGGCCGTGGTTGAGCAGACGGCTGGCGTACTGCAGTTCAACGTGGCGAAAGCGGCTCATAGGCGTTCCTTGAATAATGGGTCGGTTGGCAGGTAACACGTTAAGCCGCAATGAAAATGTAATCAATACGTCATCTCGTCTGACTATAGTCGCCAGCACTAAGTCCCAAAGAGGATCACAATATGTTGGCTCCCCTGATGCTATCCCAGGTGAGCGTGCCCCGTCGGATGTCGACCGCCGGGCTGGTCTCGCTGTCCCGAAAGGGAGGGCGATGATGCGCACGCTGACCCCTATCACCCTGCAGGAGGTCTCTTTCGCCTTCGCAGAGACCCCTATTCTTGACCGCTTCACGTTGCATATCGAACCCGGCCGCATCGTGGCGTTACTGGGCCCTTCCGGCTGCGGCAAAAGCACACTGCTGCGTCTGCTGGCCGGGCTGAGCGTGCCGGCCAGCGGCGAAATCCGCTTTGGCGACAGGCTGGTCGCCCGCGCAGGATGGGGATTGCCCCCGGAGCAGCGCGATATCGGCATGGTTTTTCAGGATTACGCCCTCTGGCCGCATATGAGCGTGGCGCAGAACGTCGCCTTTCCGCTGCGCATGCGCGGCGTCTCCCGCAGCGAACGCGAGCGCCGGGTCAGCGAGGCGCTGGCGCGGGTAGGCCTCAACGGCTTTGCCGAACGTAAGCCTTCAGGCCTCTCCGGCGGTCAGCAGCAGCGGGTGGCGCTGGCGCGGGCGATCGTCGCCGCGCCGCGGGTGCTGCTGTTTGATGAACCGCTCTCCAACCTGGACAGCGAACTACGCGAATCGCTGTGTGGCGAAATGAGCCGCCTGCTGCGACAGCTCGGCATCACCGCCCTGTATGTCACCCATGACCGACGTGAAGCCGAGCTGTTAGCCGACCAGATTGTCTATTTATCCGCGGGCCGCGTGGCCGCTGTCCGCGCCGTTACGCCAACCTCAGGGGAAGTTGCATGAACACCGTTATGACCGTTAAGAAAGGAGTGGTACTCGCGATGGCTCTCTCCGCCATGATGCTCTCCAGCGCCCATGCGCTGACCGTTTACACCGCCGGACCCGGCTCGCTGGCGAAAAGCCTGGCCAGCGGTTTTGAACAACAGACCGGGGTGAAGGTGACCGTTTTTCAGGCCACCACCGGCAAAGTGATGGCCCGACTGGAGGCCGAGCAGGCCAACCCGCAGGCGGATGTGCTGATCTCCGCCTCGTGGGATACCGCCGAAGATCTGCACCAGCGGGGCTGGTTGTTGCCTTTTGCGAGCGCCAACGCCGACCAGGTACCGGCGAACCTGAAATCGGCGGACTATATCGCCCAGGGCGTCTCCGCCCTGGGTATTGTCTGGAACAGTAAAAGCGGCACCCCGGAACCGAAAGAGTGGCGGGATCTCACCCAGCCGGCGTTTAAAGACAAGGTGACAACCCCCGACCCGGCGCTCTCCGGCGCGTCGCTGGATTTGCTGATCGGGCTGCAAAACAGCATGGGCGGCCAGGCCTGGCAACTGTTTGACGATCTGAAAAAGAACGGCATGGTAGTCAGCGGACCCAACGCCCAGGCGGTGACGCCGGTGATGCAGGGAGCGAAAGCGGCGGTGTTTGGCGCGGTGGATTATGTCTCCTACGGCAACATTCAGCAGGGCGAGTCGCTGAAGGTGATCTTCCCGGCCAGCGGAACGGTGATTGCCCCGCGCCCGATGATGATCCTCAAAACCAGCCAGCATCCCGGCGAGGCCAAAGCCTTTATCGATTACGTGCTGTCGCCGGAAGGTCAGGCGAAGGTCGCCGACGCCTGGCTGATGCCCGCCCGCCGCGACGTGGCGGCTAAACGTCCGCTACTGGACGCGCTGAAGGTGCTACCCACCACCAGCGAGGGCAGCAGCGAGCGGAGCGCCGTGCTCGCCCGCTTCAGTCAGCTGTACGCGCAGTAATTGATCCCGTTTCTCCGGCGCTGGCCGCCGGAGGACCCTCAGCTTCAGGAACCGGTTGTGAAACAAACATTCCTTTCCGGCGCGACCCTTGCCGCCCTGGTGATGCTGGTCGCGTTACCGTTAGTGTTTATTCTGCTGCAGGCGATTTTTCCCCGTTTTAGCGCCGGTTCGCTCGGGGACGCCTTTGGCGGCATCCCGGCGCTGCTGGCCGATCCTCAGCTGCCGGCGATGCTCGGCGGTACGCTGTGGATCGCCGCCGGCGTGGCGTTGGTCAGCGTAATGATTGGCCTGCCGCTCGGCATCCTGCGCGGTATGTTTTCGCTGCCGCTGCCCCGGCTGTGGGATCTCCTGTTTTTGATCCCCTTTCTGACGCCGCCCTATATCTCGGCGCTCTCCTGGATGCTGGCCCTGCAAAGCCAGGGCTATCTGCAGCAGCTGACCGGCTGGCAGCTGAACGATCTGCTGTTCAGCCGCAGCGGGATCGTGCTGGTGATGACCTTTAACATATTTCCGGTGGTCTACTTTGCCGTCTCCCGCAGCCTGCTGGCGAGCGGGACCCGGCTGGCGGTGGTCGCCCGCGTCCATGGCGCCAGCGCCTGGCGCGCCTTCTGGCACGTGACGCTACCGATGCTCTCTCCGGCGCTGGCGGCGGGGATGCTGCTGGCGTTTACCCTCGCCATCGAGGAGTTTGGCGTACCGGCGGCGCTGGGCAGCCGGGCGGGAGTGGTGATGCTGACGGTCGGTATTGAGAAAAAGCTGGCCGACTGGCCGGTGGATCTCCCTGGCGCCGCGCTATTGTCGCTGCTGCTGATGGCGGTGGCGTTGTTCGCCTGGTGGCTGCAAAGGCGGCTGGTGGGGGAGAAAGAGGTCACCAGCGTCACCGGTAAGCCGGGGGAGAACCACGGGGCATTGCTGGGCTGGATGACGCTGCCCGCCGTGCTGGCGATGGCGGCCGTCGGCGGCCTGGCGGTCGGCGTCCCCGCCGTCTCGATGATGCTCACCAGCGTGATGGGCACGCTCTCCGGTGGCGTGAGTGTTGAGAATGTCACGCTGCGTCATTTCGCGGCGCTGTTTGACCAGCAGGGAGATGCCCTGTCGGCCCTCGGCACCAGCCTGTCGCTGGCCCTGGGTTCGGCGCTAATCGTCGGCGCGCTGGGCCTGCTGGCCGCCTGGCTGGTGATGGTGCAGAAGATTAAAGGGCGCGGGATGGTGGACGCGCTGTCGCTGATGCCGGCGGCGCTGCCGGGCGTGGTGGTGGGGGTCGGTTTGATCCTGCTGTGGAATCAGCCCTTCTGGCCGCGCTCGCCCTATAACACGCTGTGGATGCTGCTGCTCTCCTATTGCTGCCTGCTGTTGCCCTGGCCGGTGCGCTATGTCGGCAGCGCGCTGCGCCAGCTGGGCCCGAACCTTGAGCCCGCCGCCAGGGTGCATGGGGCGTCGCCACTGCAGGCGCTGCGGTTGATTGTCCTGCCGCTGGTCTTTCCGGCGCTGCTGGCGGCGATGCTGATGGTGTTCGCGGTGGCCTCCCGGGAGCTGGTGACCTCGCTGCTGCTCTCTCCGGCCGGTACGCAAACCGTGGCGGTGTTTATCTGGCGCCAGTTCGAACAGGGTTCCGTCGGTCAGGGCATGGCGATGGCCAGCCTGACGTTGTTGACCGGTCTGGTCCTGATGCTGACGGCGCTGGCGCTGATGCAGCGCCGCACGTGCGGTTAACGCTAAGCGCACAAAAAAGACGGTCGGCGCGGAAAAATAGGCTATAAATGTCGGACACCTACAGCTGGAGGCCCTGATGAGTCCCTTTTTACGCGCCTATTTTTCCCGTCTGAGCTGGACGGGTGAGCCTGATGTGTCCATTGATACCCTGCGGGAACTGCATCTGCAGCATAACAGCGCCATCCCCTTTGAAAACCTCGACGTCCTGCTGCCGCGTGAAATCCACCTTGACGATGGGGCGCTGGAAGAGAAGCTGATCGCCGCCCGCCGCGGGGGGTATTGTTTTGAACAGAATGGCCTGCTGGAGCGCGCGCTGCGCGAGATAGGCTTTAACGTCCGCAGCCTGCTGGGCCGCGTGGTGCTGGCCAACCCGCCGCAGATGCCGCCGCGTACTCACCGTCTATTGCTGGTGGAAGTGGCGGGGGAGCGCTGGATCGCCGACGTCGGCTTCGGCGGCCAGACGCTGACCGCGCCGATCAAACTGCTGGCCGATATCCCACAGCAAACGCCGCACGGCAGCTATCGTCTGGTGCATGAAGGGGATGAGTGGACGCTGCAGTTCAACCATCACGAACACTGGCAGTCGATGTACCATTTCGATTTAGGCCGCCAGTATGCGTCTGATTATGTGATGGGCAACTTCTGGTCGGCGCACTGGCCACAGTCCCACTTCCGTCACCATCTGCTGATGTGCCGTCATCTGCCGGACGGTGGCAAAATGACCCTCACCAACTTCCACTTTACCCACTGGGAGAATAACCATGTGGTGGAGAAGATCGATTTTGCCGATGTCTCCGCGCTATATGAAGGGCTGCAGACCCGCTTCGGCCTGGGGGTGGACGATCCTAAACATGGCTTCAGCGAAGCGGCGCTGGCGGCGGTGATGGCGGCGTTCGATACCCATCCGGAAGCCGGGAAGTAAATCTCCCCATGCCCGGCGGCGCTGCGCTTGCGCGGGCCTGCGAGGTATGAGCCTGTGAGAGGCCCCTGTAGGCCGGGCAAGGCGTAGCCGCCATCCGGCATAAAGCCTGGAGCCAGGTACGATAAATACCCGGACTTGGCGCGAAGGCCTCGTCCGGGCTACCGGTAAGGATGAATGGTAAACGCCGCCAGCGCTCAGCGCCGGGAGCGTACCACCTGGTAACGCCGGGTGAAATACTCCACCGGCGCGCTCCAGACGTGAACCAGGCGGGTGAAGGGGAAGATCAGAAAGATGGTCATTCCGAGCACCAGGTGGACGCGGTAAATCCATGCGACACCGTCCAGATGCGCCGAGGCGCTGCCGTGGAAGGTGACCACCGCCTGCGCCCAGTCCACCAGCTTGAGCATTTCGCTGCCGTCCGGATGCTGGGCGGAGAAGGGGATGGTCGTCAGCCCCAGCGCGCACTGAATCAGCAGAATGCACAGGATCAAAATATCCGCGGTCGTGGAGGTGGCGCGAATTCGCGGGTTGGTCAGGCGGCGCATCAGCAGGCCGATACCGCCTACCAGGGTCAGCACGCCGCATACGCCGCCAAGGATCATGGCCATCAGCTGCTTCTGGGACATCGGCAGGAACCACGAGTAGACCCAGTGTGGGGTCAGCATGCCAAAGAGATGGCCAAAGAAGATGCCGAGAATGCCGATATGAAATAAGTTCGACCATAGCACCATCCCGCGCTTATCCAGCATCTGGCTGGATGAGGCGCGCCAGGTATACTGCCCGTAATCGTAGCGCAGCCAGCTGCCCACCAGAAAGACGGTGCCGCACAGGTAAGGGTAGATATCGTAAAAGAAGACGTTCAGATACTGGATCATTTCGGGCCTCCGGCGCGGATGTCAACGTACTGCGGCGCCACATCCTGACTAAAGCGTCGTTGATAAGCTTGCATCGACGAGCTATCGCAAGCGGTCGCATTATCTTCGATAAACTTCACCTGCTCTTCTTCCCACACGGCGTCCAGCGCCTGACGGGTGTCGTCGCGCTTTTCTCCCGCCACCTGTTTTGTGACACTGTCACTGGTGAGCGGGCTTTTAGCCAGCGCCAGCAGGGCGTCAAACAGCTGGTAGTACGGGCAGGCTCGCTGCTTAAGACGGCCGCCGATCAGCGCCAGAATCGGCGCGATATTCTGCAGCCCCTCCCGAGCCTCCGCGGGAGGTAGAATACTGAGATACTCCAGATACAGCGGCAGATGGTCGGGCAGCTCGCGACAATCGATCTGCAGACCCGCCTGCTGATACTGATTCATCAGGTCGACCATCGCCTGGCCGCGGTCGCGGGATTCGGCATGCACATGTTCAAACAGCAGCAGCGAGGTGGCGCGCCCGCGCTCGAACACCTCGCACCATTCGGCCTGGCGATCCAACAGCGGAGCCGTCAACAGCTCACCGACAAACGGCGTCAGGGAAGGGACATCGGCCCTGATCAGCGCCAGGGCGTCGTCGCGGTTCTCCCACAGTAACTCGTCGGGGTACTCCAGCAGCAGACCGATCACTTTCAGGATCCGCATCACTCGCCCTCCCCATGCTTACGCACGCCGCTGACGTCGATGGCGTCGATCCGCCGGCTGTTAAACAGGTTGAATTTCGTATCTGACCCGTGGCAGCCATCGCCGAAGGTAAAGCCGCAGCCGTTACGTTCCGGAAAGGCATCCTCCGCCAGTTCGCGATGGCTGGTGGGGATCACGAAGCGGTCTTCGTAGTTGGCGATCGCCAGATAGCGATACATCTCTTCGACCTGCTCAACGCTGAGGCCCACCTCTTCAATGACGCGGGTATCGGTGACGCCCTCGACGGTTTGCGAGCGCTTGTAGTGGCGCATCGCCATCATCCGTTTCAGCGCGCGCAAGACTGGTCCGGTATCGCCGGCGCTCAGCAGATTTGCCAGGTATTGCACCGGGATGCGCAGACTCTCAACCGCCGGCAGGATGTTGCCGTTGCTCGGTAAGCCGCCGGCGTCGGCAACCGACTGGATCGGCGACAGGGGCGGCACGTACCAGACCATCGGCAGGGTGCGATACTCCGGATGCAGCGGCAGGGCCAGCTTCCAGTCCATCGCCAGCTTATAGACCGGCGACTTCTGCGCCGCCTCAATGACGTTGTGCGGGATCCCTTGCTTTAGCGCTTCCTCGATGACCGCCGGATCGTTTGGATTAAGGAACACCTCGCACTGGCGCTCATAGAGGTCGGTTTCATGTTCGGTACTGGCCGCCTCTTCAATACGGTCGGCGTCATACAGCAGTACGCCAAGATAGCGGATGCGCCCGACGCAGGTTTCTGAGCAGACCGTTGGCTGCCCGGACTCAATGCGCGGATAGCAGAAGATACATTTTTCCGACTTACCGCTCTTCCAGTTAAAGTAGATTTTTTTGTACGGGCAGCCGCTGATGCACATCCGCCAGCCGCGGCATTTATCCTGATCGATCAGTACGATGCCATCTTCCTCACGCTTGTAGATGGCGCCGCTCGGGCAGGTGGCCACGCAGCTCGGGTTGAGGCAGTGCTCGCACAGGCGCGGGAGATACATCATGAAGGTATTTTCGAACTGGCCGTACATCTCTTTTTGCATGGCTTCGAAGTTACGGTCGCGGGCGCGTTTCTCGAATTCGCCGCCGAGCAGCTCCTCCCAGTTCGGGCCCCAGCTAATCTTATCCATACGCTCGCCGCTGATCAGCGAGCGCGGGCGGGCGGTCGGCAGATATTTGCCCTCCGGCGCGTTGTGCAGGTGCTGGTAGTCGTAGGTAAAGGGTTCGTAGTAATCGTCGATCGCCGGCAGCACCGGGTTGGCGAAAATCTTCGATAACACGCTGACCCGATTGCCGAGGCGGGGCGTCAGCTTACCGCTAATGCCGCGGATCCAGCCGCCTTGCCACTGATCCTGGTCCTCCCAGTTTTTGGGGTAGCCAATGCCCGGTTTGGTCTCCACGTTATTGAACCACGCGTACTCCATGCCTTCGCGGCTGCTCCAGACGTTTTTACAGGTGACCGAGCAGGTGTGACAGCCGATGCATTTGTCCAGATTCAGCACCATTCCAACCTGAGAACGGATTTTCATTTTTTCGCCTCCTGTACCTGATCGCGACCTTCGTCATCCAGCCAGGCAATATTCTTCATTTTGCGGATCATGATGAACTCGTCGCGGTTCGATCCGACGGTGCCGTAATAGTTAAAGCCATAGGCCAGCTGGGCGTAGCCGCCAATCATGTGCGTTGGCTTCGGACAGACGCGGGTTACCGAGTTATGAATGCCGCCGCGACGACCGGTCACTTCCGAACCCGGGATATTCATAATCCGTTCCTGAGCGTGATACATCATGGTCATCCCCGGCGGCACCCGCTGGCTCACCACCGCCCGCGCGGTGAGAGCCCCGTTGGCGTTGAACGCTTCAATCCAGTCGTTATCTTCAATGCCCAGCTCTTTCGCGTCGGTTTCGCTAAGCCAGACGATCGGCCCGCCGCGCGACAGCGTCAGCATCAGCAGGTTTTCGCTATAGGTGGAGTGGATCCCCCACTTCTGGTGCGGCGTCAGGAAATTCAGCGCTTTTTCCGGAAAGCCGTTTGGCGGCACGGCCTTCATCTGGCTGACGCTGCGGGTATCAATGGGCGGGCGATAGGCTACCAGGCTTTCGCCGAAGGCGCGCATCCACGGATGGTCCTGATACAACTGCTGGCGGCCGGAGAGGGTGCGCCATGGGATCAGCTCATGCACGTTGGTATAACCGGCATTGTAGGAGACGTGCTCGCTTTCCAGTCCCGACCACGTCGGGCTGGAGATAATTTTGCGCGGCTGCGCCTGAATATCGCGAAAGCGGATCTTCTCATCCTCTTTATTGAGCGCCAGATGGGTATGATCGCGGCCGGTAAACTCTCCCAGCGCCTGCCAGGCTTTCACCGCCACCTGGCCGTTGGTTTCCGGGGCGAGGCTGAGAATAACTTCAGAGGCGTCAATGGCGCTGTCGATCCGCGGCCGGCCTTTGGCCGGACCGTCGGGCTTGACGTAGTTAAGCTTGCCGAGGAAATCGACTTCGCTTTGCGTATTCCACGAAATGCCTTTCCCGCCGTTGCCAAGCTTATCGAGCAGCGGGCCGAGAGAGGTGAAGCGTTCCCAGGTGGCAGGATAGTCGCGTTCCACCAGGGCAATCGACGGTGCGGTTTTCCCGGGGATCAGATCGCATTCGCCCTTGCGCCAGTCAAGCACCTCGAACGGCTGCGACAGTTCGCCGGGGGAATCATGCTGCAGCGGGACCAGCACCACATCGGTCTCTTTGCCAAGATGGCCGACGCAGACCTGCGAGAAGGATTTAGCGATATCCTTGTAGATCTCCCAGTCGCTTTTCGCCTCCCAGGCCGGGTCGACGGCGGCGGAGAGCGGGTGGATAAACGGGTGCATATCCGAGGTGTTCATATCGTCTTTTTCATACCAGGTGGCGGTCGGCAGGACAATATCGGAGAAGAGACAGGTACGGGACATGCGGAAATCGAGGGTCACCAGGAGATCGAGTTTGCCCTCAATCGCTGCGGTCTGCCACTCGACTTCCTCAGGTTTTACCTCATCGCTGGCGCCCAGTTCATCACCCTGAATACCGCTGTCGGTCCCGAGCAGGTATTTCAACATGTAGTCATGCCCCTTACCGGACGATCCCAGCAGGTTTGAGCGCCAGATAAACAGGTTGCGCGGATGGTTTTTGCCGCTATCCGGCTGCTCGGCGGCAAAGCGAATATCGCCTGATTTTAACGACTGGACGGTGAACTCCGCGGGGGAGAGCCCGGCGGCCTCGGCCTGCTGCTTAATGGTCAGCGGGTTGATGTTGAGCTGGGGCGCAGAAGGTAACCAGCCCATCCGTTCCGCACGGACGTTGAAGTCGATAAGGCTGCCGCTAAATTTGCTGGCGTCGGCCAGCGGCGACAGCAGCTCCTGCGCGGTCAGTTTTTCGTAGCGCCACTGGCTGGCGTGGTTGTAGAAATAAGAGGTACTGTTCATCTGCCGCGGCGGACGACTCCAGTCCAGGGCGAACGCCAGCGGCAGCCAGCCGGTCTGCGGGCGCAGTTTCTCCTGACCGACATAGTGCGACCAGCCGCCGCCGCTCTGGCCGACGCAGCCGCAGAATACCAGCAGATTAATCATCCCGCGGTAGTTCATATCCATGTGGTACCAGTGGTTCACCCCGGCGCCGAGGATAATCATTGAGCGGCCGTGGGTCTTATGCGCCGTATCGGCAAACTCGCGGGCGATTTGTTCGATATGTTGACGCGGTACGCCGGTGATCTGCTCCGCCCATGCCGGGGTATAGGCTTTGACCTCGGCGAAATCCTTCGCCGCATTGACATCGTCAAGCCCGCGATCCAGACCGTAGTTGGCCAGAATCAGGTCATAGACGCTGACCACCAGGCCGTTTTCGCCACTGGCCAGCGTCAGCTGTTTAGCCGGTAGCGGGTGAAGGGTCACCGGTGACTGCGCTACGCTGCGAAAATGCGGGTTTTCGTTGCCGCCAAAGTAGGGGAAGCCCACCGACACCACGCTGTCGCGAATATCCAGCAGCGACAGCTTAAGCTCGACATCTTTGCCGTCTGCCCGTTGTTCGAGATTCCATTTGCCTTTTTCGCCCCAGCGAAAGCCGATGGAGCCGTTCGGCGCCACCAGTTCCCCGTCGCTGTTATAGGCCACGGTTTTCCATTCCGGGTTATTACTTTCTCCGAGACCGTCAAGCAGGTCGGAAGCACGCAGCATACGGCCCGGCGTATAGCTGCCGTCGTCGCGCGGCTCGAGTATCACCAGCATCGGCATGTCGGTGTAGGTCCGGCAGTAGTTGAGAAAGTAATCGCTCGGGTTATCGAGGTGGAAGGCTTTGAGGATCACATGGCCCATGGCCATCGCCAGCGCGCTGTCGGTGCCTTGCTTCGGCGCCAGCCACTGGTCGCAGAGCTTAGCGACTTCCGAATAGTCCGGCGTGATGGCGATAGTTTTGGTGCCCTTGTAGCGCACTTCGGTAAAGAAGTGGGCGTCCGGGGTTCGGGTCTGCGGCACGTTGGAGCCCCAGGCGATAATGTAGCTGGAGTTGTACCAGTCGGCGGATTCCGGCACGTCGGTCTGTTCGCCCCAGGTCATCGGCGAGGCGGGGGGCAGATCGCAGTACCAGTCATAAAAGCTCAGGCAGGTGCCGCCAATCAACGATAAATAGCGAGTGCCCGCGGCGTAGGAGACCATCGACATCGCCGGGATCGGCGAGAAGCCGGCGACGCGGTCCGGGCCATAATGTTTGATGGTCCAGACGTTGGCGGCGGCGATGAGCTGGTTCAGCTCTTTCCAGCTGGAGCGGACAAAACCGCCTTTGCCGCGCGCCGCTTTATAGCTGCGGGTTTTTGACGGATCCTGCATGATGCTATCCCATGCCAGCACCGGGTCGGGATGCTTCGCCAGGGCTTCGCGCCACAGCTCAATCAGTCGTTTACGCGCCAGCGGGTACTTCAGGCGGTTGGCGCTGTAGAGATACCAGGAGTAGCTGGCGCCGCGCGGGCAGCCGCGCGGTTCGTGATTTGGCAGATCCGGCCGGGTGCGCGGATAATCGGTCTGCTGGGTTTCCCAGGTAACGAGGCCGTTTTTGACGTAAATTTTCCAGCTGCAGGAGCCGGTGCAGTTCACACCGTGCGTGGAGCGGACAATTTTGTCGAACTGCCAGCGTTGACGGTAGCTATCTTCCCAGTCACGGTTGTTGTTATAGACCTGGCCGTGGCCGTTGGCAAAGGTCTCGCCCTTCTGCTTAAAGTAGCGAAAGCGATCCAGAAGTTTACTCATGACATTTCTCCTGCTCCGATGATGTCCGGCATCGTGCCACCCGGCCGGATGAGCGAACGAACTCGTAAGGCCGGATAAGGCGTAAGCCGCTATCCGGCAGATAAATCGTTATGGTTAAGCGGGTTTACGGCGGCCGTAGACCAGCCAGGTCACCAGCACGCAAACCACATAGAAGACAAAAAAGACTTTCATCGCGCCAACCGGTGAGCCGGTCATCGCCAGCGAGGTGCCGAAGGCTTTCGGAATAAAGAAGCCGCCGATGGCGCCGATCGCCGAGATAAAGCCCAGCGCGGCAGCGGTATCGGTCACCGCCTCGTGCTGCGCTTCTTCATCGCTGCCGCCGCGCTGTTTTACGCTGTCGATGGTGAGCTGGCGGAAGATGACGGCGATCATCTGGAAGGTGGAGCCGCTTCCCAGACCGGCGGTTAAAAAGAGCCCCATAAACACCACGTAGAAAGCGAGAAAGCTGCCGGAGCCGCTGCCTGGCAGGGTCAGAAACAGCAGGCCGGTAAACAGCGCCATCAGGACGAAGTTAACCAGCGTCACCCGCACGCCGCCGAGACGGTCGGAGATGATCCCGCCGAACGAGCGCGCCAGCGCGCCGATGAACGGTCCAAAGAAGGCGAGCTTGAGGATATCGACCGCGGGAAACTGGGTTTTCGCCAGCATGGCAAAGCCGGCGGCAAAGCCGATGAACGAGCCAAACGTCGCCAGATAGAGCAGGCTTAACAGCCACATATGCGGTCGCTTGAGCACGGGAAGCTGATCGCGAATCGAGGCCTTTGAACCGGCGATATCGTTCATGCCGAACCATGCCGCGACGGTGGCGAGCAGCAGCAGCGGTACCCAGACGAGCGCCGCATTACTCAGGGTGATTGTCGAACCATCGGGCTGGGTGACGCCATGGACGCCGAGAAAGGTGAAGAGCGGCAGGAAGATGACCGCCGGGGCGACCATCTGCATCACGCTTACGCCCAGATTGCCAAGGCCGCCGTTGACTCCCAGCGCGCTGCCCTGTTTCGCTTTGGGGAAAAAGAAACTGATATTTCCCATGCTGGAAGCAAAATTCGCTCCGGCAAAACCGCACAACAGCGCAATAATAATAAATACCCAGAACGGAGTAGTAATATTCTGGATTGCCACCCCTAACCAAATACAAGGCACGATCAGGATAACGGTACTTAATACGGTCCAGTAGCGCCCGCCAAAAAGGGGTACCATAAAGGAGTAGGGGACCCGTAATATCGCGCCGGAAAGTGAAGGCAGGGCGGTTAATAAAAAAAGCTGGTCGGTGGTGAAATGAAAACCGACCTTATTGAGATTGACCGCTACGGCGCTGAATAACATCCATACGCAGAAAGCAAGTAGCAGACAGGCCACTGATATCCATAGATTTCTTCGCGCAATGGCTTGGCCTTTATTTTCCCAGAACGCCTTGTTTTCAGGCCGCCAGTTGTTCAAAAGGTAATGATTATCTTTATCATTCTGCACCGACATATTGCCCTCTACTTGCCCGGAAAGGAGTAAATAAATAAGGTCAACAGCTGAATACAAGGGGATAGTGAATAACGCTTAATTTGCGTTATCTATGAAGCGTAGATAAAAAAACGTGCCGACAGAGAGCACGTGGTAAGCGTAGCGGAATTAATTGTTACTAAATGTAAATATACCTAAAACAACTCCAGCGTAATCATCTTATTTACATAGCGGCTAAACGCCGCCTCATCCAGGGCCTGCGCGTCCAGCGCATAAATCCCGTCGAGGCCGCACACCAGGGCGATAAAGCGCCAGGCGATATCCGCCGCAGGCTCAGCCGACCGAAATTCGCCGCTGGCGAGGCCCTGCTCGATGATGGCGACGGTCTCGGCATGCCACATATTCATGGTCAGCAGGTAGGCCGCTTTGATGTCCGGATCGCTGTCGGCCAGCACCTGGCCTTCGCGCCACAGGCGGATATAGGGTTCCAGTCGGCCATCCTCGCTGCCGATCATCGAGAACAAGCGCTCGCGCCAGCTGGCGTCCTCAGCCACCAGCGGCATGTCGAGCATCTCGCGGATCAGGCGGATGAAAACCTGCGCTTTCAGCTCGCCGATGGAGGTGAAGTGGTGGTGCAGCTGCCCGGCGGCCACCTGGGCTTCGCGGGCGATCTGCCGCACGGTCATGGCGGCAAAGCCGCCGCGCAGCGCCAGGCGCATGGCGGCCTGCATAATCCCTTCCCGTCGCGCATCACGTTGTAAATAGTGCATAGAACCCCGCTGTCATCTGGCTTTGGCCGAGTGTAACAAAAAGTTGGACATGTGTTCAACAATCCGGCAGGATCGCCATCCTGGACGTGTGTCCAATATTCAATATTGATTGAGGTACAAGCTATGTCACGGCAATGGATGACGCTGATGGCGATTTTGCTGGTTTATATTCCGGTGGCGATTGACGCTACGGTGTTGCATGTGGCCGCGCCGACCCTCAGCGTGGCGCTGGGTAGCAGCGGCAATGAGCTGTTGTGGATCATTGATATCTACTCATTAGTGATGGCCGGGATGGTGCTGCCGATGGGCGCCCTTGGCGATAAGATCGGCTTTAAGCGCCTGCTGCTGCTCGGCAGCGCCATTTTTGGCATCGCCTCGCTGTGCGCCGCGCTGTCGCCGACGGCCATGACGCTGATTGCCTCACGCGCTTTGCTGGCGGTGGGGGCGGCGATGATCGTCCCGGCGACGCTGGCCGGGATCCGCAGCACCTTTGCCGAGGCCAGCCAGCGCAATATGGCGCTGGGGCTGTAGGCAGCGGTCGGCTCCGGCGGCGCGGCCTTCGGCCCGCTGGTGGGCGGTATCCTGCTGGAGCATTTCTACTGGGGGTCGGTGTTCCTGATCAATGTGCCGATCGTGCTGGTGGTTATCGCGATTAACGCGAAAGTGGTGCCGCGCCAGCCCGCGCGCCGCGAACAGCCGCTCAATCTACTGCAGGCGCTCGTTTTGATTGCCGCGATCCTGATGCTGGTGTTTAGCGCGAAATCGGCGCTGAAGGGCCAGCTGGCGCTGTGGCTCACCGCGCTGGTGGCGCTCGGCGGGGCGGCGATGTTAACCTGGTTTATCCGCAAGCAGCTGTCGGCGGCCCGCCCGATGGTGGATATGCGCCTGTTCACCCATCGCATAATCTTAAGCGGGGTGATGATGGCGATGACGGCCCTGATTACCCTGGTCGGTTTTGAGCTGCTGATGGCCCAGGAGCTGCAGTTTGTGCACCAGAAAACGCCGTTCGAGGCGGGGATATTTATGCTGCCGGTAATGGTGGCCAGCGGCTTCAGCGGCCCGATTGCCGGCCTGCTGGTGTCGCGGCTTGGGCTGCGCGAGGTGGCGACCGGCGGGATGCTGCTCAGCGCCTTCAGCTTTCTCGGCCTGGCGTTGACCGATTTCAGTACCCAGCAGTGGCTGGCCTGGGGGCTGATGACGCTGCTGGGCTTTAGCGTGGCCAGCGCGCTGCTGGCCTCCAGTTCCGCGATTATGGCGGCAGCGCCGAAGGAGAAAGCGGCGGCCGCGGGGGCGATTGAAACCATGGCCTATGAGCTGGGCGCCGGTCTCGGCATAGCGCTGTTCGGCCTGATCCTGACCCGCAGCTACAGCGCCTCTATTGCGCTGCCGTCTGGCCTGAGTGGCGCCATGGCGCAGCAGGCGGCGTCATCGATTGGCGAGGCGGTGAGTCTGTCCCAGGCGCTGCCCGCCGGGGTGGCGCAGGCGCTGATGGCGGCGGCGAAGACGGCTTTTATTCAGGCTCATAGCCTGGTGCTGGCGACGGCGGGTGTATTGCTTCTGCTGCTGGCCGCCGGGATCTGGCGCAGCCTCGCCACCGTGGCGAAACCGCAGTCGGCGCTATAGCTGCAGCGACAGATCCATCGCCGCGCGCCGTAGCGGGGCGAGAGCCTTCTCTTTTAACGCCGCGGCGCTGACCGTCGCGGCAGGTACCCCGACATTCAGGGCGGCCACCACCTGACCGTGACGCGACAGCACGGGTACCGCCAGCGAGCACAAGCCTACCTCGATCTGCCGGTCGGCGAGGGCATAGCCCTGCATGCGCACCCGGGCGATCTCTGCACGTAAACCGGACAAATCGCACAGGGTATGCGGAGTGTAGCGAATAAGCGTAACTCGTGACAACGTCACTTCCAGCTGTTCCTCCGGCAGCGCGCTCAGCAACACCCGCCCCATCGACGTGGCCCACGCCGGCAGGCGGCTGCCGCGCCCCAGATCGATGCTCAGTAAATTATTGACCGCCGCGCGGGCAATATAGAGCACGTTATCCCCGTCGAGCGTGGCCGCCGAACAGGATTCGCCGAGCGCTTTGCCAAGATTATCCAGCGCCGTCTGCGCCACCTTGGCCAGCGGCGTGCCTGCCAGATAGGCGTGGCCGACGGCCAGCACCCGGGGGAGCAGTTCATAGCTACGGCCATCCGGACTGTGCACCATGCCCAGCGCGGCGAGGGTATACAAACAGCGGCGTACCGCCGCGCGCGAGATTTGCGTTTTCTGGCTGAGCTGGGAAATGGTCAGCCGCTGGCGCTGGGGGGTGAAGGCGTTAAGGACCTCCAGCCCGCGGGCCAGAGATAGCATAAAGTTAGGGTCGTGCTCGGCCTGCCTGGCGCTCAGCGTATTGGGGATATTGTCGCTCATCGCATCCTTCTCCGTTGCAGCGTAAAGCTCACGGCAGATCACTATACCTTGCGCAAAATGGGGCGCGCTGAATTGTGCCGGTTTTACCACCACGATCACATTAATAACCGTCTTTTAACAAATGCGTCGATAATCGCACAACATTTCGATTATCGCCGTTGACCATCCGCCAGGCTGAACCCTATTGTCAATGGCACAGACCCCCGTTATGGATGTGGGTACAAAAAGTTATATATCTCATCAGGAACAGAAAATGACTGCCACCGTAGAGCAAATCGAGAGCTGGATTGTGGATGTCCCGACCATCCGGCCGCATAAATTGTCGATGACCACCATGGGCTGCCAGTCGCTGGTGATCGTGCGCCTTACCCGTTCCGACGGCATCTGCGGCATCGGCGAAGCCACCACCATCGGCGGCTTGAGCTATGGCGTTGAGAGCCCCGAGGCCATCTCGTCGGCGATCACCCATTATCTGACGCCGCTGTTAAAAGGGCAGCCGGCCGATAACCTGAATGCGCTGACCGCCCGCATGAACGGCGCCATTAAAGGCAACACCTTTGCGAAGTCCGCCATCGAAACCGCGCTGCTCGACGCCCAGGGCAAAGCCTTAGGTCTGCCGGTATCAGCCTTGCTCGGCGGCGCGTTGCAAACGGCGTTGCCGGTGCTGTGGACCTTAGCCAGCGGCGATACCGCGAAAGATATCGCTGAAGGAGAAAAACTGTTGGCCGAAGGCCGCCACCGGGCGTTCAAACTGAAGATCGGCGCGCGTGAACTCGCCACCGACCTGCGTCATACCCGCGCCATCGTTGAAGCGTTAGGCGACCGCGCCAGCATCCGTGTCGACGTCAACCAGGCCTGGGACGCCGCCACCGGCGCAAAAGGCTGCCGCGAACTGGCGGCGATGGGCGTCGATCTTATCGAACAGCCGGTCAGCGCCCATGATAATGCCGCCCTGGTGCGGTTAAGCCAGCAAATTGAAACCGCGATCCTCGCGGATGAAGCGGTCGCGACCGCTTACGATGGTTATCAGCTGGCGCAGCAGGGCTTTACCGGCGCTTACGCGCTGAAAATCGCCAAAGCCGGGGGGCCGAACAGCGTGCTGGCGCTGGCCCGCGTCGCGCAGGCGGCAGGGATTGGCCTGTACGGCGGCACCATGCTGGAAGGCACCGTAGGGACCGTGGCTTCTCTGCACGCCTGGTCGACGCTGCCGCTGCAGTGGGGTACCGAGATGTTCGGCCCGCTGTTGCTGAAAGACGATATTGTCAGCGTGCCGCTCACCTTTGCCGACGGTCAGGTGGCGCTGCCGCAAACGCCGGGCCTTGGCGTCGAGCTGGATGAAGACAAACTGCATTTTTATACCCGCCAGCCGTAGCGGGGAACAGGAGAAAAAAATGTTATTTAAAGTGGAGATGACCGTCAATATTCCGCCTGGCTTTCCCGCCAACGAGGCGGAGGAAATAAAACAACGCGAAAAAGCCTATTCGCAACAATTACAGCGGGAAGGCAAATGGCGGCATATCTGGCGCGTTGCCGGCCTTTATGCCAACGTCAGTATTTTCGATGTTCAAGATGCCGAAGAATTGCATCAAATATTAATGGGATTGCCGCTATATCCCTTTATGGCGATAAAAGTGGAAGCCCTCTGTCGTCATCCGTCATCAATTCGCGATGACGATCGCTAATAATAATATCTGACCTCACGCCGGTATTACCGGCGTATACCCTGCAAAATATAAGAGAGAACCAGTATGAGTAATGTATTCGTACAACAACCAGCTATTCAGAAATTATTACGCGACAGTGCCGGATTAGATGTTGCCGGCGGCGATGAACGTTTTAAGGCGATTATTCATCGTCTGCTGGAAAATATCTGCACGCTCATCGACGACTATAACGTTACGGAAGAAGAGTTCTGGCACGCGGTAAACTATTTGCACGAGCTGGGCGGGCGTCAGGAGGCGGCGCTGCTGGCGGCGGGACTGGGACTGGAGCATTTCCTCGATCTGCGCCAGGACGCCATCGACGCGGCAGCGCATCGGGAAACCGGCACCCCGCGCACCATCGAAGGGCCGCTGTACGTGGCTAATGCGCCGCTGGCCGAGGGTCACGCCCGCATGGATGACGGCGCCGACGCCGGAGAAGTGATGTGGCTGCACGGTGAAGTCAAAGACACCGAAGGCCGGCCAGTGGCCAACGCTATTGTTGATATCTGGCACGCCAACACCCTCGGAAATTATTCCTTCTTCGACCCAGGCCAGAGTGAGTACAACCTGCGCCGGCGGATCCGCACCGGCGCTGATGGCCGCTACAGCGTGCGCAGCATCATGCCCTCCGGCTACGGCTGCCCGCCGGATGGCCCAACCCAGAAACTGCTGGACAGACTGGGTCGCCACGGCAACCGTCCGGCGCACATTCACTTTTTCGTCTCCGCGCCGGGTCATAAACATCTGACCAGCCAGATTAACCTCAATGGCGATAAATACCTGTGGGACGATTTTGCCTTTGCCACCCGCGACGGCCTGATTGCCGATCCGGTAAAAGTGACCGACCGCGAGATCATCGCGCAGCGCAATCTTGAGGGAGAGCACACCGAGGTTTGTTTTGATTTCACCCTGTGTAAAGCGCTGAGCGCCGACGAAGAGCAGCGCGGGATCCGCCTGCGCGCCAAAGAGTAAGCGGCATTATCGGCCCCGGGCACGCTACTGCCCGGGCCAGATATTGCACTCGAAAACGAAGAATTCACCCTGTTTCTTTCATCCTGAATCCTGCAGGAGGGACCGACTCATGCAAAAAACGCTCTCGACGCTCAAAGACAAAATCAATAATGCCTTAGTTGTCGACCGTGAAAATCATATTTACCGTTGCCACCGCTCTATATTTACCGACCAGCAGTTATTTGATTTTGAAATGAAACATATCTTCGAAGGAAATTGGGTTTTTCTTGCCCATGAAAGCCAGATTGCCGAGCCGGGAGATTATTATACCCTGACGCTGGGACGGCAGCCGGTTATTATTACCCGCTATAAAAAGAATGAGCTGCACGCGCTAATTAACAGCTGCGCCCACCGCGGCGCCATGTTATGTCGACGCAAAACCGGAAATAAAAATTCGTTTACCTGTCCGTTTCACGGCTGGACCTTCAGCAATAATGGCAAATTATTAAAGGCCAAAGATGAGAGCACTGGCGGCTATCCGCCGAGCTTTAAACAAGACGGCTCCCACGACCTGCAAAAGTTGCCGCGTTTTCAGTCCTATCGCGGTTTCTTATTCGGTAGCCTCAATGCCGACGTGCAGCCGCTGGAGGCCTATCTCGGGGAAACCTGCAAGATTATCGACCTGATCGTCGACCAGGCGCCGGAGGGGCTCGAGGTACTTAAGGGTTCGTCGAGCTATGTATATGAGGGCAACTGGAAACTGGGCGCGGAAAACGGCGCCGATGGCTATCACGTCAGCGTGGTCCACTGGAACTACGCCTCAACCATGTCACGCCGCAACTATGAAGCGGAAGGGACGCACGCGGTGGATGCCAACGGTTGGTCAAAAAGCCTCGGCGGCGGCTATGGATTTGATAACGGCCATATGCTGTTGTGGACCCGGGCGCTCAACCCGGAAGTGCGCCCGGTCTATGCCCACCGCGAACGGCTGCAGGCGGAATTTGGCGAACGCCGTGCCGACCAGATGGTCAACGAAACCCGCAACCTGTGCCTGTACCCCAATGTCTACCTGATGGATCAGTTCTCGACGCAAATCCGCGTAATCCGCCCCATTGCGGTGGATAAAACCGAAGTCACCATCTGGTGCTTTGCGCCGAAAGGGGAATCCGACCAGGCCAGAGCGCTGCGAATCCGCCAGTACGAGGATTTCTTTAACGTCAGTGGGATGGGGACGCCGGACGACCTCGAAGAGTTCAGCGCCTGTCAGCGCGGCTATCTCGGCGAAAATCTGCCATGGAGCGACCTCAGCCGCGGCGCGCTGCGCTGGGTCGATGGCGCGGATGAGCATGCGCAACATGCCGGCTTTTCGCCGCGGTTAAGCGGGGTGAAATCGGAGGACGAAGCGCTGTACATCGCCCATCACCACCACTGGCAGACGCTGATGCTGGCGGCCATTGAACAGGAACAACAGCGTTACGACCAGTCCATTACCCAGCGCGTGGAGGTGGCCTGATGCTTAACCTCGAACAGGTTCGCCAGTTTCTCTACTACGAAGCCCGTCTGCTGGACGATCGTCAGTGGGACGAATGGCTCAGCTGCTACAGCCCGCAGGTGGTCTACTGGATGCCGGCGTGGGGCGACGATGACCAGCTGACCCGAGACCCGCAAAAAGAGATTTCGCTTATCTACTACCCCAACCGCGAAGGACTGGAGGATCGCGTCTACCGCATTAAAACCGAGCGCTCCGGGGCCAGTACGCCAGAGCCGCGGACCACCCATATCATCAGCAACGTTGAGCTGATGGGCGAAAGCGACGAGGGTCTGGAGGTGCGTTACAGCTGGGTCACCTGGAGCCATCGCTATCAGCACACGGATGCCTATTTTGGCTCTACCTGCTGCACGCTAATCGAACAGGACGGCAGACCGCAAATCATCCGTAAAACTGTGCGCCTGAATAACGACTATATCCGTCAGGTGATTGATGTTTACCACATTTAAGAGGCGCTTATGACCTTCAATATTGCTCTTAATTTTGAGGACGGCGTAACCCGTTTTATTCAGTGCAATGCCGGAGAGAAAGTCCTGGATGCCGCCTATCGCCAGAAGGTGAATCTGCCGATGGACTGCTCGGACGGCGTTTGCGGTACCTGCAAATGCCACTGCGCCAGCGGTGAGTACGACCTGGGCGAAGATTATCTCGACGAGGCGTTAAGCGACGACGAAGCGCAGAATCGTCAGGTGCTGACCTGTCAGATGGTCCCGACCAGCGACTGCGTGATCAATGTGCCGGTGGCCGCTGCCCAGTGCAAAACGGCCCTGGCGACGCTCGGGGCGCAGGTACGACAGGTGAATTTACTGTCCGATACCGCCATCGAACTGGTGGTCGCCCTCGATGAGCCGCTGGCCTTCCTGCCGGGGCAGTACGTCAACATTCAGGTGCCGGGCACGCCTCATGTCCGCGCCTACTCATTTAGCTCGCAACCGGGTTCCCTCGAAGGGCGTTTTCTGATCCGTAACGTGCCTGGCGGGATGATGAGCCAGTGGTTAACCCAGCGGGCGCGGCCCGGCGATCGTCTTACCCTCAGCGGCCCGATGGGCAGCTTCTATCTGCGCCACGGCGAACGTCCGCTGCTGATGCTGGCGGGCGGTACCGGCCTGGCGCCGCTGCTCTCCATGCTCCATACCCTGCAGACACAGGGCAGCCAGCGTCCGGTGATGCTGCTGTACGGTGTTACTCGTGACTGTGATCTGGTGAAAACCGACGCGCTGGATACCTTTATTCAACAGTTGACGGGGTATCGTTGGCTACCGGTGGTGGCCGATGAAAACAGCACTTGCCCGCAGCGCGGCTTTGTCACCGACCATCTCGACGACGCGATGCTGAACAACGGCGACGTGGACATCTATCTCTGCGGCCCGCCGCCGATGGTTAACGCGGTTGCCACGGCGTTGCGCGACCGCGGGATCACCCCGGCGGGGTTCTGGTATGAGAAATTTATCGCCAGCCAGAGCGCGGCGGCATAAGGAGACAAAATGCGTTTTACCGATAAAGTCGTCGTCATCACCGGCGCGGCGCAGGGCATTGGCCGCCAGACGGCGGAGCAGGCGGCTGCAGAAGGCGCGGCTCTGCTGCTCATCGATCGCTCGTCATACGTCCATGAGCTGGCGGCGACGCTGGCGCAATCCGGCTGTCTGGTGCTGGCGCTGGAGGCGGATCTGGAAGCGTGGGAAAGTACCGAGCAGGCGTTTGCCGCCGGGGTCGCTCATTTTGGCCGTATCGACGTGGTGATCAACAACGTTGGGGGCACCATCTGGGCGCGCCCCTTTGCCGAATATCAGCCGGAGCAGATTGAGAAAGAGATCCGCCGCTCGCTGTTCCCCACGCTGTGGGGCTGCCGCGCGGCGCTGCCATGGATGCTGAAGCAGGGCAAAGGCAGCATCGTCAACATTTCGTCGGTGGCGACGGCGGGAGTGAATCGGGTGCCGTACTCGGCGGCGAAAGGCGGCGTTAACGCGCTGACCCGGTCGATTGCCATGGAGTACAGCGGCAGCGGTATTCGGATTAACGCCGTGGCCCCGGGCGGGACCGAGGCGCCGCCGCGCCTGACGCCGCGTAACGAAGAGCAGCCGAGCGAGCAGGAAAAGGCGTGGTATCAGCAGGTCGTCGATCAGACGGTGGCGAGCAGTCTGCTGCACCGGTACGGCACGCTGGCGGAACAGGCGAATGCGATCCTGTTTCTCGCCAGCGATGAGGCCAGCTATATCACCGGCGTGACGCTGCCGGTAGCCGGAGGCGATCTCGGCTAACGGCGGGTGGCGTACCAGCAGAGCAGGGAGCCGAGACATACCATCCCGGCCCCCTGCCAGAAGGACCACGACAGGGTCGCACTCAGCAGGATCGCCGCCAGCGCAGAGGAGAGCACCGGCGTGAAGTAGGAGGCCGCCGCCAGCAGGCTGACGTTGCCGTGCAGGATGCCAACGTTCCACGCCGCGTAGGCCAGCCCCAGCGCCACGGAGACCGTCATCAGCTTAATGACCACCGGCCAGCTAAACAGCATCGGCGGCTGGTCGCTGGCGAGAAATTTCAGCCATAGCGTCAGGGCGGTTAACAGGACGAACAGCGTAATGGCGTTTTTACCGCGGGCATATTTGGCCGTCACCGTGCAGTAGGCGGCCCAGATAAACGCCCCGACAAAGGCCAGCAGATAGCTAAGCGGGCTGGAAATGACGTTACTGATAATCTCATCGGGCTGTAGCCCATGCTCACCACCCAACACCCAGCCAACGCCCAGCAGGGCGAGAATCAGGCCGGGGATCACCAGCCAGCTGCTTTTCTGGCCATTAAAGAGAATGGCGAATAAAATCGTCAGGCTGGGCCACAGGTAATTGACCATCCCCACCTCAATGGCCTGCTGGCGGCTGGCGGCATAGCCCAGCGACAGCGCGAGGCAGATTTCATAGCTGACAAACAGCACGCTGCCGGCCAGCAGATAGCGACGCGGGATCTGGCGCAGGTTGGGAAAGCCGACGGTAAAGATCAGCAGCAGGCCGCTAAGGCTGTAAATCATCGCCGCGCCGCCGACCGCTCCCAGTCCTTCGCTGACGCCGCGAATCAATCCGACCATCGTGCTCCATAAGATAATGGCGGCGAAGCCGATGGTCGTGGCTCTCTTTTTCTCCATGCTTTTCCTGATGGTTACGCAAATGCAGCCGGCATATATATCATCTTTTTATCGGTGAGGGGCGAAAATTTCCGCCGTTGCTAACCCTTAGGGATTAGCGAAAATGGCCAGGGCTGGCGATTAAGGGGGCGAAGGTTTTCCTCCTTGATTTGACGCAAATTTTCCCGGGATTTTGCTGTTAGTTTCCTCCGCGCGATGAATCAACATCCTGCATGGAGGAATGCAATGGACGTCAGCCGCAGAAAGTTCTTTAAGATCTGCGCAGGCGGTATGGCCGGAACTACCGCCGCCGCCCTGGGCTTTGCCCCTAAAATGGCGCTGGCTCAGGCACGCAATTTCAAATTGCTGCGTGCGAAAGAGATCCGCAACACCTGCACTTACTGCTCCGTGGGCTGCGGGCTATTAATGTATAGCCTCGGCGACGGTGCGAAAAACGCCAAAGAAGCGATCTACCATATCGAAGGGGACCCGGACCATCCGGTGAGCCGCGGCGCGCTGTGCCCGAAAGGGGCAGGCCTGCTGGACTATGTCCACAGCGAAAACCGTCTGCGTTATCCGCAATACCGCGCCCCGGGCTCGGATAAATGGCAGCGCATCTCGTGGGATGAAGCCTTTAACCGCATCGCCCGACTGATGAAAGCCGACCGCGACGCCAACTTTATTGAAAAGAACGAACAGGGCGTGACGGTTAACCGCTGGCTTTCCACCGGCATGCTGTGCGCCTCGGCGGCAAGCAATGAGACCGGCATGCTAACGCAGAAGTTTGTGCGATCGCTGGGTATGCTGGCGGTAGACAACCAGGCGCGCGTCTGACACGGACCAACGGTAGCAAGTCTTGCTCCAACATTTGGTCGCGGTGCGA